>ONZY01001509.1_pt1 | contig 16475 bp, 6 predicted proteins | sample 1671451 | NCBI WGS metagenome assembly ONZY01 (sample SAMN06348158, study PRJEB24527) | human gut metagenome | biome: human gut; feature: ankylosing spondylitis patient; material: feces | host: Homo sapiens | place: China | collected 2015-10 | reverse complement strand
GGCGACCACCGAGATCTACACTCTTTCCCTACACGACGCTCTTCCGATCTTGAGATGGGAGATTTCACCGGGTTTGCGTCAGATGTGAAGCTTATATATAGTGGTGAATTTACAATTAAAGTGGCAACGACAGAAGAGAATGTTACAGATAATTATCTTTCAAGTGATGATGTTATAAATGTATATATATCAGGAATTGATTCAAGAGGCGGTATTAATGAGGTGAGCCGTAGTGATGTCAATATTATTATGTCTATTAATAAGAAGACACACAATATTCTTATGATTAATACGCCAAGAGATTATTATGTTCCACTTTCTATATCCAATGGTGTCAGGGATAAGCTTACACATGCAGGTGTTTATGGAATTGAGTGTTCCAGAAATACTCTGGAGATGCTTTATGGTATCCAGATTGATTATTATGTAAAAGTTAATTTCAGTGGATTTGAGAAAATAATTGATTCACTCGGAGGTGTTGATGTGACACTTGATTATTCAGCAACTCTTAGTCAGGCTGGAAATCTCACAGTACATAATGGTGTTAATCATTTTAATGGTGAGCAGGCACTTGCATTTGCAAGAGAAAGATACGCATATTCAGATGGGGACAGACAGAGAGGCCGTAACCAGATGATGATAATGGAGGCAGCAATTAAAAAAGCTTGTTCTCCAGCAATTATATCAAATTATACATCTGTATTATCAGAAGTGTCTAAAAATGTAATTACAGATATGAGTTATGACTTTATTGCAGATCTTGCACAGACACAGCTTAATGATATGGCAGCATGGAATATTACACAGATAAGTGTTACGGGAGTTGGAAGTTATTCATCAACAACATATTCAATGCCAGGGTGGTCGTTATACATAATGGTACCTGATGAGGAAAGTGTGGAGAATGCAAGGGAGCAGATAAGAGATAATTATAATTAATATTTTAACGAAAAACATAGAAACTTATATGAAGGTATGATATTATTTTATTATGAAACATACGTGTTAATTGAATAGAGAAAGGAATTGACTATATGAGAATTAAAAGGTTATCAGCGTTATTATTAAGTGCACTTCTTATTACAAGTCCTATTGGATATATGACTGTAAATGGAGACACAATTGACGCAAAAGATTATTCGCAGCAGGTACAGTCTGTGGATTCTGCGTATATAGGAAGTTACATACCAAGTAGTCTTGATAGTGATGCTCCGGTATATGTATCGGATATTGCAGCATATGCACAGAGAAATGTACCATCGGCATACCCAGAGGATGTTTCTTCATATAAGAAGGAACACCCATCAAGAAATCAGAATCCTTATGGAACATGTTGGGCATTCTCGTCTATAGGACTTGAAGAATTTGACCTTATAGCTAAGGGTCAGAGAGATTCTAGTGTTGACCTGAGTGAATTGCAGCTTATACATTTTACATTTAACTCAGTTATTGATCCGCTCGGTGGAACCAAAGGGGATTATTCTAAGTATTATAATAATAATACCAACATGTCATATCTGGAAAAGGGTGGTAACTACGAGTATGCAGTAAAGAGACTCAGCCAGTGGGTAGGAGCTGTCAATGAATCAGATGTTCCATATGCTGATGCCCAGGCAGTATATAATAATGGTCTTGATAACAAATATGCTTATGATTACGATGTGGCACATTTGCAGAATGCATACAGAATTAATGTTAAGGAGCAGCCTGATGTTGTTAAGCAGCAGATCATGGAGCATGGTGCTGTTGGTGCAAGCTATACTCATTATTATGCAGGAGAGAACCACCTTAATAATTCATATTATGATATGCAGGGAATTGTAAGCTCAGGTGGTGGACATGCAGTTATGATTGTGGGTTGGGACGATGATTATTCCAAGGATAATTTTGCGACAACTACAAAGCCTTCAAATAATGGTGCATGGCTTATAAGAAACAGCTGGGGTGATTATTTTGATTATTTCTGGATGTCGTATGAAACTTATTCGCTTGCAGATACTGTTTGGGTATTTGATATGTCAGCAGAGGATGGGCTGGATAATAATTATCAGCTTGATGGCGGGCTGCATACAGCAACAGTAGGATATTATACAGGTGCAGCTAATGTATTTTATGTATCAGAAAAAGAAGGTGTTGCATCTGAAACTCTTAAGTCAGTATCTTTATCTTTTACACAGACAGCAGATGTTGGATATACAATTGATATATATACTGACCTTAAAGATGCCAGCAACCCGATAAGCGGGACTAAGCATGCTGAGGCGAGTACAAGCGGAAGAACAACTTTTGCAGGAATACACACTATTCCTCTGGAGGAAGAAGTGATTCTCAATCCTGGAACTTATTATGCAGTTGTTGTTAATATTGATAAGAAAGCATTTGAAGTTGAATATTCGTATTCAGAGAGCACTAATCCGGGGAAAACTGATGATAAGATGGTCTGGGAAAATGTAGTAAGCTATGATTCTGACTGTGAAGGAAGTTATTATTATAATGGTTATGGCAGATATGGAAAATATTATTATAACTTCTGTATAAAAGCATTTACATCAAATAATGTTGATTTGGGTGATGTATTAGAAGGATATACATTAAGCATGGACGGAAAGATTGATATGAATTTCTACATGAATCTTCCTGATAAACTGGTTAAGGACAGCAGCACGTACATGGAATTTACTATGCCTGATGGAAATGTGTCAAAGGTTATGTTAGCCGATGCAAGAAAGACAACCGATGGTTTGTATGTGTTCTCTTGCGGAATAGCAGCAAAGCAGATGGCTGATAAGGTAAATGCCAGAATCGTAAGTAATGGCGTTAAGGGTGAAGTTCATACATACTCAGTAACAGATTATGCTGAATCTGTAATTAATGCTGCAAGTGGAGTTTATTCTGATAAAGCTGTAAATGCAGTTAAAGCAATGCTTAATTATGGAACAGCTGCACAGCAATATTTTGGATATAACACAGATAATCCTGCCAATTCTATAATGACGGATGATGATAAGAATATGGATATGGTTGGATTCAATACATATACAGGAAAGCTGGTTAATGCAGACAGTGTTTCAGGAATAAGCTATTATGGAAGTTCTCTTGTTCTTGAATCAGATACAATATTAAGGAATTATTTTGAGTTGTCAGACGGATATAGTATTGATAATTATACATTTTATGTGAAAGATAAAGATGGAAACAAGAATATCATTGCTCCACAAAAGACAGATGCTTCATTATATTATATAGATATCAGTAATGTGAAAGCGTATGAGCTTGCTGATAATGTTAATATATACGTTCAGAAGAATGGAGATAGTGAAGATAAAATAATGATGCTTGAGTATGGTGCATATGTTTACGCCAGATATGTCGATAAATATTTAGATAATACAGCACTAAAGAATCTTATGACGGCAATGTATCATTATTGCAATGCTGCTACAGAATATGCAAATATATATTGATATTTTTAATATGTGACTATATAATAATTAGCAAGGCTCATTTTGAAATGTGAGCTGATTAGCGTATTTCAGTTGGGGAAAGTATATTTTAATATGAAGTATTAATACACGACTTGTTATGAAAAGTTAAAAAATAGCGGGGAGGGTAAGACCAATTAACGTATGGTTAATGTAAACAAAACCAAAGAGAGTATTCAGAATGTTTTAATATTTATTACAGATGCAATAGCGCTTATAATGTCTTATTACATGTCTGGTTTTATATGGCTGATGGAAATAAGAAATAATACATTTTCATATGTAATGAAAGTGCTTAATGGCAATATAGTCACAATTATTATAGCTGTATTAATAGCTGCTTTATTCTGTAACATTAAAGGCGATGTACTTAATCGTGGCAAATTTGAAGAACTTGCTTCTGTTATGAAGAAAAGTCTTATTTCATCAGCTGTTATAGCTGTTTATGAACTTTTGAGTAAAACTGCACAGGGTGTTCCAAGAAGTGTGTATGTAATTACATTTTTTATGGGAACAGTGCTTATGTTTTTATTAAGGATGCTTGTCAAGGTATATATGAAGCATCGTAATGGAGGAAAGCGTACCAACAGTATACTTGTTATCACTATTAAAAACAGGGCGGAAGATACACTTTCCAAAGCTGCGGCAAGGAATGACTGGATGCGTCGTATAGATGGTATTGTAATTACTGATGAAGATATGACAGGTCAGTCAATAGAGGGATTTCCTGTAGTTGCTAATGTACATTCAATGATGCGTTATATTAAGAACGAGATTGTTGACGAAGTGTTTATTGATGTGGATTACAAGACCCGCGAAAGTATCAAGCCTATGGTTATGGAACTTGAGGATATGGGAGTAATTGTTAATCTTAAGCTTGAGATTCTTGACAGCTATAAGGATTTTGACAGTAAGCTGGGTTACATAGGAGCAGTTCCTGTCATTACATTTGCTAACAGAATATATGACTGGAAGGGAATGCTTGTTAAGAGATGCATAGATATTCTCGGAGCAATTGTAGGACTTATAGTTATGTTTATTGCAATGATTTTTGTAGGTCCTGCTATTATGATAGAATCGCCAGGTCCAATCTTTTTCAAACAGAAACGTGTTGGAAAGAATGGCCGTTATTTTGAGATATATAAGTTCCGTTCTATGTATATGGATGCTGAAGAACGAAAGAAAGATCTTATGGCACAGAATGAGATGAGTGGTCTTATGTTTAAGATGAAAGATGACCCTCGTATAACTAAGGTTGGCAAGTTCATAAGAAAGACAAGTATTGATGAGCTTCCGCAGTTCATTAATGTTCTTAAGGGAGATATGAGTCTTGTTGGTACAAGACCACCAACGGTAGCAGAGTTTAAGCAATATCAAGGACATCATAAGAGAAGGCTTTCTATGAAACCAGGCATCACAGGAATGTGGCAGGCTTATGGAAGAAAGACGGTTAGCGATTTTGAAGAAATTGTTAAGATGGATCTGAATTATATTGATAACTGGAGCATTATGCTTGATATTAAGATTTTGTTTAAGACAGTTCAGTCAGTATTAACTACTGGTGGACAGTAGAATAATTACCCCCCTGTAGTATCATCAGATACTGCAGGGGGTAATTGTTTTATCTAGACATTATGTACATTAATACTGGATAATTATAGCAGAATTGCACAAAATTCGTTGGCAATATAGAAAATATACATAAAAATTAACCATAATGCTTATTGACGCAAATCGGCGGTTGGGTTAAAATGATAGTAACTTTTGGTATAGGGGACATGCTGTAGTGCAACATGTCGAAAAGAACATGTTATATGCTGTTAGTAACAGGAACTTTACTATGCCTACAATATAATAAGGAGGATTTTATGAAAAAGGGTAAAAGAATTTTAGCCGCTTTTTTAGCAGTGCTGATGGTTGTTGCTATTATGCCATTTACTATGTTTAGTGGTATGTTTACAAGCAAAGCTAAAGCTGCAGAGAGTGGCAAGAAGTACACTTTTGAGGGTACTGAACTTGAAGCAGCAGCGGCAGGAAAGTATACAGATGGTCAGGCTGTTACTGCAGGAACTGATGGATATTTTACTTTTTATATGAGTGCAAAAACTAAAATCGACTCAAGTGATAAAACATGGGAAGATGGTTACGCTTGTAAACAGAGAGTAAACTTTGGTGGTAAAGCAGATGTTGCTAATATGAAGAATCTGGTTTCTTTCAAGACATCTAATGCTGCAAAAGTAAAAGTATATTGGGTAGAAGGTGGAACAGACAATCGTCAGATGGCAATCTTTGGTTCTACAGGAGATGTAGTAACTAAGACAGATCGGAAGAGCACACGTCTGAACTCCAGTTACATTAGAATTAGCAGATGCAGGAACATATTACCTTGGGGGTCTTGAGAATAACAATTATATTTTCAAGATTGAAGTTGAGGAGACAGCAGCAGTTGAAGAGCCAGTTGTTAAGGAATACGAACTTGATGGTGCTAAGCTTGAGACGGCAGCAGCAGGAAAGTTTACAGATGGACAGACTGTTGCAGCAGGAACAGATAATGCATTTACACTTTACATGAGTGCAAAGACTAAGATTGACTCAAGCAGCAAGACTTGGGATGACGGATTTGCTGGAACACAGAGAATTAACTTTGGCGGTAAGGCTGATATTGCTAATATGAAGAACTTTGTTTCTTTCAAGACAGAAGGAACAGCTAAGGTTAAGATTTACTGGGTAGAAGGTGGAACAGACAATCGTCAGATGGCAATCTTTAATTCTACAGGAGATGTAGTAACTAAGACAGAAGTAACGGCAGCAAAGAATGACCCAGTAGTTTCTACATTAGAATTAGCAGATGCAGGAACATATTATCTTGGAGGACTTGAAAATAACAATTATATCTTCAAGGTAGTTGTTACAGATACAGTTGGTGGTGATGCACCAGTTGTTACAAGAAAAAATTGGTCAGAAGTTGCTGCACCAGTAATTGGAGAAGTGGCTCAGGACGGAGCAAATGTAACTGTTCCATTTACAATGGTTCTTGGTAATGATGGTGCAGATAAAGTAAGCGTTGTTATGACAGATGCTTCAGGTAATACAGAAACAAAGGGATATGCACTTGAAGGTGAAGGCGGAAAGGTTTCATTCTCTCCAGCTTCTTCAGGTGAGTATACATTTACAATCACAGCTTCTAGAGAGAATGAACAGGATAAGACTGGTAATACAGTTAAGATTAACTTTGCTTATCCACTCTCAGCACCATCTATCAGCAGTGCAACAAGCATGGGTAATGGTACAGTAAGTCTTGTATGGCAGTCAGTTAAGGAAGCTACATCATACAATGTTTATGTTGGCGGAACAAAGGTTGGTTCAACATCTGCTACATCTTATGATGTTACAGGATTAACTGTTGGTACAAAGTATGATTTTGCAGTTGAAGCAGTTAGAGAGACACCAGCTGCTGTATCTGATAAGTCAACAATATCTGCAACAGCAACAGCTGAAGCTAAGCAGGTATGGGGATATATCGTATATGGTAACGGTGCAAGCGAGTCTAATTCAGCATATGAAGGAAACATTAATGAAACTGGTTCAGTTACATTAAGATCTGGAGCAGTAGATGCTAATGGAGTTCTTAAGGGAAGCGGTAATAATGGAAAATTAGTTCCAGCATCATTCGATGGTCTTAATTTCTATTATACAGCAGTACCTACATCACTTAACTTTACATTAAGAGCTAAAGTAACTGTAGATCAGTGGAGTTTATCAAACGGTCAGGAAGGCTTCGGTCTTATGGCAGCAGACAGACTTGGTGGTTCTGGATGGAACAATTCTTATATGGCTGTAGTTTCTAAGACAGAATATTACTGGAATGAAGAAGCTGGTAAAGTTACTAATGATACAACAGCACTTAAGGTATCTCAGAAGATCGGTATTGCTTCACAGGAGAAGAAGGGTCTTACTAAGGATAACATTGCAGCAATAGAGGCTAATGATACTGAAACAGTAAAACAGTTCCAGAGTGCTATGTATCCTCTTGAGCAGAGATATGCACAGAATGTAAATGTTATTGGTAATGCTGTTAAACCAGTTGATGCAACAATAGAGAATCCTGTTACTGAGATGTATCTTACAATTCAGAAGAATAACACAGGATATTTTGTATCATACGAATCAGTAGATGGAACATATTCAACAACTAAGAAGTATTATGACACTGAAACATTATCACAGCTTGATTCTGATAATGTATATGTAGGTTTCTTCACAAGTAGATATGCACAGGCAACATTCTCAGATGTAACATTTACAACAATTAATCCATCTGATGATGCTCCAGCAGAAGAGAAGCCAATTGAAGAATTAGTAACTAATGCAGCATTTAATTCTAAGACTGCAACAGGTTCAAGTGATTATGAATTCAGATTCACAGCTAACTGTGATGGTGTTCTTTCTATCTGGGATAGTGAAGATAACGCAATTGCTACAGATGTAGCTGTTGCAGCTAATACAGTTGTTAAGCCTGCAACAACAACACTTAATGTTGGTAAGAATTCATTTAGATATGTGTTTACACCAGATGCTGGCTATATTCCAGAAAAGGATATGGTTATGTCATCATATGAGCCTATTGAAGGCACATTTACTGTAACATACAGAACATATGGCGTTGAAGGACAGTCAATTTATGTAGCACCAGGTAAGTATGGTGTTGGTACTAAGGAAGATCCAATGAGCATCTATGATGCTGTTAAGTATGTACAGCCAGGACAGACTATCGTTGTTATGGAAGGTACATATTACCTTGAGAAGACAGTTAAGGTTGAGAGAGGTGTTAATGGTACAGCAGATAAGCCTATTCAGATGGTAGCTGATACAGAAGCTTCTTCAAGACCAGTATTTGATTTCCAGGGATTATGTGCAGGTATGGTACTTGCAGGTGATTACTGGTACTTCCAGGGATTTGATGTAACTAATTCAGCTAATGCACAGAAGGGTATTCAGCTTTCTGGTAAGTATAATACAATGGATAACATTATGACTTACCACAATGGTAATACAGGTCTTCAGGTTAGCAGATATCTTACAACAGATGAATTTGATATGTGGCCAGCATATAACTTAATTCTTAACTGTACATCATATGGTAACGCCGATGCAGGTTATGAAGATGCCGATGGTTTTGCAGCTAAGTTAACAGTTGGTGATGGTAATGTATTTGATGGTTGTATCTCATACAACAACGCTGATGATGGATGGGATCTTTTTGCTAAGGTTCAGTCAGGTTCAATTGGCGCTGTAACAATTAAGAATTCAGTTGCTTATGGCAATGGTTACCTTGAAGATGGTACAAATGCTGGTAACGGTAATGGATTTAAGCTTGGTGGCGACAGCATGTCAGGCAAGCATGTTCTTGAGAACTGCGTAGCATTTGATAACAAGGCTAAGGGTATTGATTCTAACTCTTGTCCAGATATTAATGTAATTAACTGTACAACATTCAATAATGAGTCTTATAATATTGCTCTTTATACAAATTCAGCTAAGAATACAGATTTCTCAGCAACAGGTGTACTTTCATACAGAACATATATGAAAGATAATGTTGAGCAGTTTAAGTTACTTGGAACACAGGACAAGACAAAGGTTGATAACGATACTAACTACTTCTGGAATTATGAAGGAACAGCTAAGAATTCAGCTAAAACTGTAACAGATGACTGGTTTGAATCAGTTGATACAGCAATGGATCATGCAACACATGTATATGCATCACATAAGGTAACAAGAAATGCTGATAACACAATCAACATGAATGGTCTTCTTGTACTTACAGACAAGGCAGCAGCTAATACAGGTGCAAGAATGACAGGTACTCCATCAGCTAAGATTGAAGTTCCTGAGGGAATTAAGGGACATAAGACAATATCTATAACAGGTAAAGATGTTGTTAAAGGTAATACAACAGATGTTGCAGTTATTCAGGGAACATCTACAGATATTGTGTGGACAATCGATGCAGATGCATCTACATTTGATTATATTATGGTTGATGATGTAGTTCTTGATGCTTCTAAGTACACAGTAGTAGCTAATGGTAACACAACAGTTGTTACATTCAAGGCTTCTTACATTAAGAGCTTAAAAGCAGCAGAGCATACATTCAGAGCATGCTTTACAGATGGTTATATTGCAGAGACTAAGCTTGAGGTTCTTCCTAAGACAGGTGATTTCTCTAGAAATATGATAGCTGTATATGCAGGAATTATGCTTATGGCATTACTTGCAGCAGCCGTAGTTCTTTTCGAAAAGAAGAGAAAGAGAGCATAATAAAGCTATAATTTAATAAAACATATGACTGAGGTCTGGATTTCCAGGCCTCAGTTTTTATATATAGATATACAATTATTATTGTACAATTATTACAAAGTAATATCTAGTTTTAACGACTTTCAGAAAAACATTTACTAAAAGTGTTATTGACTATTTGTTCTATTAGATGGTACTCTTATTACAGATTTATGAAAAGGAAAAGGAGGCTTTTTTCATGAGAAAAAGAACTAAAAGAATGTTGTCTGTTCTTATGGCAGCTTTAATGGTTGTTAGTATTATGCCGGTTACCGGCTCTAATAACATTGTTGCTAAAGCATCGACAGCAAGTGCAGAGTCTTCTGTTGTGACATGGTCAGCAGCAGATATTCTTGCAGCACAAGAAGGAGACTCAGGATTAGTGTTATGTGGCTCAGGCTGGGCTAATAATAATGCTACAGATGACAAGACATTTGAAGACGGTTTTAGTGCATTAGGAGACAATGCCAAGGCAGGATCTACAAAGGCACAGACAGATGGAAAGACAGCAGCAGGAACAGTACCAGATAATGGATGCTATGTAAAATATACAGCACCTGTTAATGGAACTTTAGCTATTAATACTAAGATAGGAAAGAACAAGACTTTCTATGTAATAGCAGAAGATGGAACTAAGGTAGCAGAAGTAAAAAATGGAACTTCTGGAAGTACATATAATACTGTTAAGGCAGAAGTAGAAGCAGGAAAGACATACTATGCATACCTTGGAGGAGCAACAGCTCAGATTTGGCAGGTATACTTTACACCTGCAGAAGCAGAGTGGTTAGCTGCAGATATATTGGCTTCAACAACATATAATAATGGTTTAACATTATGTGGAACAGGCTGGGCTAATAATAATGCCACAGATGACAAGACATTTGATGATGGGTTCAGTGCATTAGGAGATAATGCTAAGGCAGGATCAGCAAAGGCACAGACTAATGGAAAGAATTCAGCAGGAACAGTACCAGATAGTGGTTGTTATATAAAGTATACAGCAGCAGCTAATGGAGAGTTAGCAATTGATACTAAGATAGGAAAGGGCAAGACTTTCTATATAGTAGCGGAAGATGGAACTAAGGCAGCAGAGGTGAAAAATTCCACAGATGCAAGTACATATAATACTGTTAAAGCAAAGGTAGAAGCTGGCAAGACATATTATGCATACCTTGGAGGAGCAACAGCTCAGATCTGGAAAGTATATTATTCACAGTTAAATAAGAAGACTGTAGTTGACTGGGAATCAGTAGCAAAGCCAGTTATCAGTAAAGTAGAAGCAGGCGCAGATGGTTTTACTGTTACTGTTGAAGGAATTGTGGATGAGTATAATGGGGCTGAAGATATTGTGGTAACAATGCTTCATAATGATGGACAGGCTGGAGAAGCTGTTATAAAGAGATCAGAAGGAACAGCAACAGTTAATTTTACAGCTCATGAAAGTGGTGATTATACATTTGTAGCAACAGCACAGAGATTAGGTTGTGCAGATAAAGCTTCAGATGTTTATGAAGTAAAAGATTTCATACTCGGTGTTAAGATGCCAACTATTACATGGGCTGAAAACAAGGGTAATGGAGAAGTATATCTTGACTGGGTTAATATAAGCGATGCAAAGGATTATACCTTAACATATAAGGTTAAAGGTTCTGATGAAAGCACAGCAGTTAAGATTGATGGAATCACAGAAGGTGATTATACAGTTAAGAATTTAACAGTTGGAAGTACATATGAATTCAGTGTTGTTGCAAATAGAGCAGATGGATATTGTTCAGCTGTTTCAGAAAAAGAGTTATCAGTAACTGCAGACACACAGAAGAACTGGTATGTGTCAACTGTTGGTTCAGCTCAGGAGACTAAGGCAACTATCACAGAGGCTGATGGTAATGCACAGGTTATAAATATTGCTAATGGTGATACAGCATCTAAGAAAGTTGCTACAGTTGAAGCAAAAGATATTACTAATACAACAGGAAGTATGGAAATTCAGGCTAAGGCTTCAGGAAAGATTTCTGATGATGAAGATGGATTCTCATATTACTACACTAAGGTTAATCCAGAGAAAGAGAACTTTGAATTAACTGCAACATTTACAGTAACAGATGCATCTCTTACCCCTGATAATCAGACAGGTTTTGGTGTTGTAGTTGCAGATACATTAGGTGTTAATAACTGGGGTACACCAAGTTATGTACACAAATATTTTAACTACTTCTCATCAATGATGTACAGCTCTAAGATTAATGCACCAACAATGCGTTATATCACAGGTTATACATCAGCAGATACATCAAACAAAGATGGTGTAGACAGAGTTAATAATAATGTTAAGTTTAACCAGTTAACAGGAACAAATATGTTCAAGGTTGGAGCTGAGTATACATTTACAGTAAGAAAGACTAATGATGGATACGAAGCAGTTGCAACAACAGAGAATGGAACACAGACACAGAAGCTTACAGCTAATGATTTTACATCAGTACAGGAAGATGGAACAGTAGTTGTAGGTGTTATGGTAGCAAGAAAGATTGGTGTTAAGATTACTGATATCAAGTTTACTACATCAGAAAGTAAGGGACTTGCAACATCTGAGGCCGTAGAAGACAAGGTAACACCATCAATCAGAGTATATTCTTCTAACACATGTGGAGCAGGTGAGTATGAATACACGGTAGTTCCTAATTGTGCAGGAACTTTAAAGGTAACAGGAAGTGCTGACGGTAAGGCTATTTCTAAGGAAGTAACAGCTGATGAGGTTGTAAGAATTCCAGTTGCAGTTAATGTTGGAAGCAATACTATTAAGGCAGAATTTGAACCAGCAGCGGCAGCTAATATTACATCAACTAAGACAGTAGCAAGCGAAACAAATGTTACTCGTAAGGTATATGGTGAGGCTGGACAGACAATTATTGTAACTCCAGATGGTAAGACAACTGGTGACGGAACTGAAGAAAGTCCATTAGATATTAATACAGCAGTTTCATATGCACAGCCAGGACAGACTATTCTTATGAAGAATGGTGTATATGATAAATGGATTACAATTAACAGAAGTGTATGCGGAACAGCAGATAAGCCAATTAATCTTGTTGCAGAATCAATCTCAACAGATGGAACTGATGGTGTTGTATTGTCAGGCGCAGGTCTTACAGTAATCGGAAGTTATTGGCATGTATATGGTTTATATGTAAAGGATTCATCAGGGGTAGGTATTCAGGTAAGCGGTAACTATAATACAATAGATATGTGTACAGTAAATCATGCGGCAAACAGCGGTATTCAGATAAGCAGAAATGGTGGAGCTGATAACTATGCAGGAATTCAGGGTAAGTTATGGCCAACAGGAAATCTTATCAAGAACTGTGAGTCATTTGATAACTGTGATGCAGGAAGAAATGATGCAGATGGATTTGCAGCAAAATTAACATGTGGTGAAGGCAACAGATTCTATGGTTGTATATCACATAACAATATTGATGATGGCTGGGATCTCTATGCTAAGTCAGTATCTGGTACAATTGGTTCAGTTACAATTGAAAATTGTGTAGCATACAACAATGGATGGCTTACAACAGATGATGTAACTGCTGCAGGTTATAACTATGGTGAAGGTAACGGATTTAAGTTAGGTGGAGGATATCTTAAGGGAGGACATAAGCTTATTAACTGTGTTTCATTTGGAAATCATGCAAAGGGAATAACAAGTAACAGCTGTCCTGATATCTCTATTACAAGATGTACAGCTTATAACAATGGTAATGCAGATTCATATAGCATAGGTCTTAATACAATGGATTCTATGCTTAAGGAGTGGAAGGTTAGCGGCCTTATATCTATGTCTAAGGCAGATTTAACTGCTAAGGCAGACCTTATTCCATTCTCACAGCACGGAGATGATAACTACATTTATAATGGCTCAGAATCATACAATAATCTTGGTCAGAAGGCTACAGATGAGTGGTTCGAAAGTGTAGATACAACAATCAGACCATCAAGAAATGCAGACGGAACAATTGATATGCATAATCTCTTAGTTATTAAGAGCGGTGTATTAAGCGATAATGTTGGTGCAAGACTTGATACAACAAGTGAAGAAGCAATAAGCGTTAAGCCACAGGCTGGCGAAGTTGTATCTCATGTATTTGAGTGGACAACAACTAAGGAAGCAACATGTACAGAAAAGGGTGAAAAGCATGGAATATGTACAGTATGTGGACATGAAGAAACAAGAGAAATAGAAGCCCTTGGACATGAATTTGCCAACGAGTTCACAGTAGATAAGGAAGCTACTACTACAGAAGAAGGCTCTAAGTCACAGCACTGCTTACATGCAGGTTGTACAGAGAAGACTAATGTAACAGTTATTCCTAAGCTTACAGCAGGCAGCGAAGAGGTTAATCCAACACCTTCAACACCTGATAATAAGGATGATGCAAATGTTCCATCAACAGGAACAGATTCATCAGAGAAAGCACCTGCAGCACAGACAGGAGATACAATGCATGCAGTACCATTTGTATTGGCAATGATTATCTCTGCAGGAGTAGTTGTTATTGAGATTTCTAGAAAGAAGAAAGCAGTAAGATAATAACAGTTAAACAGATAATAATAATGGCTGGTGATATGAGTAAATCATATCACCAGCCAGTTTTTATATAAGCATTTTTATCTGTAATTCTGCAGAGTAGGTGTTGAATTAACTCCAAGAGGAGTTGTTACACCAGCAGCGGTTGTTACTTTGTAAGTAATTGTAATGCTCGCACCAGGAGCAATTGAGTTGCCAAACATATATGCAACATCAAGGTCGTGGTAAGTACCTGTATACATTCTTCCACCATTGCTAGTTTTTATATCTGAGATTGTTCCACCAGCAGGAGCAAATATATGGATATAACCAGTGATTGTTCCGCCGTAGCTTCCAAGTATATAATTTCCAGCATTAACTTTGTCAGCATTGTTTAATACATTGCTATAAGTAGCTGTTACATCATATGTTCTTGTGCCATCATCATTAACAACCGGTTCACCGATTTCAGTATCAATATCTAAGAACCAGCCAAGCTTACAAGGATCAGAAATGCTAAAGTAAACACCGGTTTCCGGATTTTCCGGATCTTCGTTAAGTCCACCGGAGCAGCCTGCATTTTTAACAAGTTCCTGTTCTTCTTCATCTTCCATCCACATCATGACTGTACGGTTTTTAGCACCGTCTGAGAATACCTTATAATAATCACCAGCCTTCTTGACGTCAAAATCAGATACAAGCTTTGACATAGTAGCTTTGGCTGTTTCTGCAAATAAATCATCAACATAATCTCCAGCAGTAGCAGCAGCATTTGCATTAAGATACTTGTAATAAAGGTCATACTGCAGAACCTTTGTAGCATTTTCACTTGTTAATTCTGTGCCATCTGAAAGTGTTACATTACCTATATATTTAAGCATTCCTTGAATAATAGCTGGTGTGAGAGAAACAACACCATTAACGTGTTCGGAATTCTTCTGTTCGTATGCGAGTGCCCATATATATGCAACTCTTTCAAAATCAGGGTCAAAACATGCATCTCTTGGGCCGTTCATCCATGAGCCGAAAAGCTCTTTTTCTTCTGCTGTTATATTAGCAGCGGAAGGTGTATAGGAAGCGAGAACCTTGTATACGCTGCTGAAATCACCAATTGTAAGTACCCCATCACGAATGCGGATTGTACCTATAGAACCAGGGAAACCGCCAGAAGCACGGATTTCTGATGAATTCTGTGCAGCAAGCAGATATGTTCTGTCAGAGCCGTCTCCTATAAATGTTTTGAATAGAGGAAGGAACTCTTTGAGATTATCATATGAACCTGTCATTGAAGCAATCTGTACAGAATAGTCTGAAATCATGCTGTTGAGTCCCATTGGGAGATCAACCTGATTCATTGCTGTAACTATATGGTCTATCTTAGGCTCTATATCTTCAAGAAGTGAAAGATATGCGTTGATAGTGGTTATGCTGAAGCCATCATCAACTTTAAGTCCTGAAAGCGGATAGTCATTAAGTACAGCAACTGTTGGACGTGCAATATCTGAGGAAGCTTCCTGAACGAGATCAAGAAGTTCTTTGACAGAATCAATATATCCTTTGAATTTAGGGATTTTGTAAGCTGTCTTCCATATTTTTTTGTCAAATGTTTTATTAATATCTTCAATTGCTACATCAAGCTGGTCACATGCAGTTTCTGTGGCAACAGGGTCCTGTGCTTTAAGTCCAGCCATAACATTTTTAAGGTCAGCCTTAAGAGTGTAAGCCTGTTGTTTAACATCAGCGACCTCGCGTTTAGCAATCTTGTAGCCATAAGCACCGCCAACACCAATGGCAATCAGCAGACATGCGACAATGCTCAAAGTAATTATAAGTATGCGTTTTCTGCGCTTGCGTTGCTTAGAGTGTCTATGTGAACCATGATGATGTGAACTGTGGTGTGATTCATCAGAGTGGTGATGCGAACTGTGATGTTCTCCATCAGAATGGTGATGTGAATGATGTGAACCAGATTCTTTAGAATCAGAATATAAAATTTCGAAATCTTCTGACATGGAATCCTCCTTTTGTTTGGATTATTTTGTAAATATGTGTAGATCGGAAGAGCGTCGTGTAGGGAAAGAGTGTAG
>ONZY01001495.1_pt1 | contig 16631 bp, 10 predicted proteins | sample 1671451 | NCBI WGS metagenome assembly ONZY01 (sample SAMN06348158, study PRJEB24527) | human gut metagenome | biome: human gut; feature: ankylosing spondylitis patient; material: feces | host: Homo sapiens | place: China | collected 2015-10 | reverse complement strand
GTCTTTGTTCATAAAATACAATACCTCCAATGTTTTGATGGTATTGTACCAAAGGAAATCGGGGAATAACAGATACGGATGATTACCTACTTACGTCGTAACGCGCCGTCCATGACGCGATTCTCCTTGAGCTCCCATCCGTGGCAAGGAGAAACCGCGCCATGGACGGCGCGTTTCGACGGTTTCGTCGAGCATAGAAACCCTAAAAAGCATAATTTGTACAGTATCTTAGCTGCGTAGCGTTAGCTCGTCGGGAGCACCTCTGCGGGGGGGGGCAAATTCCCCGTGCGCCGGTCGTCTTCACGTATTATGAAATATGAAGCAATCCACATCTATTGTGCTGCATCAGGAGCTACATACGAGTATGCATTTGACATCTTTGCAGCATTGTTTGTCAGAGTGACAGCCTCTCTGTAGTAGGCAACAACAGGAGTGCCCTTATCCACAGCGTTGAACAGCTGCTCTGCAAAAGCAGGCGGCACATTGATACAGCCGTGTGAGCCTGAGGTTTTGTAAATTGTTCCTCCGAAGGTATCACGCCAGCTGGCATCATGGATACCTATATTGTAGGCAAACGGCATGAAATAGCTGACAGGAGAAGAGTATCCCTCGCCGACAAGAGTAGCATTTCTCTGTTTGTAAACAATCTTGTATACACCGTCTACAGAGCCATTCTGACGGGCGAGATTACCTGATACGAAATCAGACTCCATCTGGAGAGCACCATCCTTGTAATACCACATGTGCTGCTTTGTGTAGTCAATCTCTATGTATGTATTACCTATGTCGTCAGCACCGCGGTGAAGAGCAGTCTGCTCGTAAACAGGCTCTCTTTCTACAGGCTTGCCTTCCTCTAAATCTGAAAGGAGCTGGGCTTTCTCATTTTTCTTGCTGACTACCCATCCGTAGTCTCCACCACCTATTTCAATAGTGTCACCGGACGATGTCTTGAATGAGCGCTTGCGGCCGAAGGTGTTGTACTTGGAAGCAAGCTGCTGGACATATTTAGTGACCTTGGCATCATCTATGCTCACGCTGCCGTCATCTGAGATGCTTAGCATATCAAGGATTTTGGCTGAGTCAAGCTTCTCGTCGGCACCTTCAATTTTGTAGGTGACGGTTGAAGCAGTGTATTTGTCGAGGGCTTCTTTTTCATTTTTGATTGTATCACTGTTTTTTGTGATTTTTGGAGCTTCATAACAGTCATCACTTAAGGCAAGCTTTGGAAGCTCGTTGTCCAGGGCGTCCTTTACCTCGGCAAGGATGCTGTCATATATCGGCTTGCAGCCTTTTTTCTCTTCAATCACATCGTATTCGCCGTCTTTTATCTCGATATGGGCATCCTCCGGATTTTCAATGTAGTCATCACTGAAAATATCAAGAGCCTTGAGCTTTTCCGCCAAAGCGGCATCGTCATATTTGGACGAACCCTTTAGAGTATAGTTTTGAGCTTTGAAGAGACTGACAGGCCATGTAAAAGCATTCTGGTTTTTTAGGATTTGCTCCTCGTCACCGTTTGAGACATATTCATAGGAAAAATCAGGTCCCTTAAGTGAAAAGCTGTTGCCTTTTCTATCAGTGATTGTGAGCAGATAGTCGCGGCTTAGGGCTGTATTTTTTTCTAATGCCTCTTTTGCAGTTTTCCCTGCATATTTTACAGAGTTAATCTTTGTGTTGAACAGATAGTGGCTGCTAAAATAAAAGGCAAAGCCAAGATAAACAGCCAAAAGCACACCAAGCACAACGGCGCAGGTTATAAGCACTTTTTTCTTCATGTAAATCGACCTCCTTGGAGATATGCTGTTGCTGCCCACACCGGGGGGAGACAGCAGCTAAAATCAGTTACATTTGTGAAGATGTGACACATCCATATAGTCAGGCAGACCATTCTTGTAGGCTACAGCGGTTTCTCCCTGAATAAGTGGTTTTAAGTATTCGATAAGCTCAGGCTTCACATCATTGCCAGCATCATTGATCCACTCTCTTGGCACAGACTTGGCCTCGTTTGCGATATCCTTGATAGCAGAATATGTGTATTCCACCTGATAAGGATTATTTGAGATGCGCTTCAAGCATACCATTGATGCGGTCACACCCTCCGCTGCAATCATGACACCCTTTTTACCCTGAGCAAAAGATTCCTCGATATCGGTTAATGATGCAAGATGTGAGGCACAGCGCTGGAGCACATTTACCTCTACAGAGCGCACCTTGACACCGATGTTTTCCTTTACGATGAACTCAAGAGCTTTTCCGGCACCGCTTAGCTGCTGGTGTCCGAACTGGTCACATGCGGCATTTGATGATGTAATGTATGAGCCGTCTGCGTCATGTATTCCTTCAGATACGGCAACTATTACATTGTTAGTGTGCGTAAGGGCTTCTTTTATATCGGCAACAAATTTGTCCTTGTCGAAATCCACCTCAGGCAGATAGATGAACTGAGGCGCTGTATTGTACTCATTACGTGCGAGAGCGGAAGCGGCAGTGAGCCATCCTGCGTCACGTCCCATGATTTCAACGATTGTCACACTCTTAACAGCATAGATAAAGGTATCATGGGCTATCTCAAGCATGCTTGATGCGATATATTTGGCGGCAGAGCCAAAGCCCGGAGTGTGGTCTGTCATGCACAAATCATTGTCGATGGTTTTTGGAATTCCTACAATTTTCACATCACTGTTGATTTTTTTTGCATAATCGGATAACTTTAATACGGTATCCATCGAATCATTTCCACCGATGTAAAAGAAAGCTTTTATAGAAAGCTTATCGAACTGGTGGAAGATGTATACATATGGTGAATCATCATCCTTGTAATCAGGAAGCTTGTGGCGGCATGAGCCAAGATACATGGCAGGTGTGGTCTTAAGCTTTTCAAGATTAGCATCATCTGCAAAAATATCTGACAGATTGAGATAATTCTCATTTAATATGCCGAGTATTCCGTTTACGGCGCCATAGCAGATATCGTATTTCTCAGAGCTTTTTACTCCTGCGATGACTCCTGCAAGGCTTGCGTTGATTGCAACAGTTGGGCCGCCTGACTGGGCGACGATACAGTTTGACTGATTCATTGTAATCTCCTTATTGTGTATTTTACCTATTCTCTTCTGTAAGAATAGTTATGATATAATTTTAAAATGACTACTGAAGGCGCATGGCATATGCACCGCATAATCATATAGATTGTAGTATCAAACATTATTTTTAGCAAGGGTTAAAATGAAAAATATGAATAAATACGAAGATTGTTTATTGTGTCCCAGAAAATGTGGCATAAACAGAAGCACCGGACAAACAGGTGTATGTGGCGTTTCATCTGAAATAAAGGTGGCGCGAGCAGCACTTCATTACTGGGAGGAGCCGTGCATATCAGGAAAAAAAGGAAGTGGGGCAGTTTTTTTCTCAGGCTGCAGCCTGCACTGCGTGTTCTGCCAGAACAGGGAGATTTCTGACGGAAAAGAGGGAAAGGTAATCAGTAAAGAGCGGCTGAGTGATATCTTTATGGAACTGGCGGGCAAAGGCGCAAATAATATCAATCTGGTCACACCGGGGCAGTATATCCCTGATATAGTGTGGGCGGTAAACGATGCAAAAAGCCGCGGCATGAAGCTTCCTATTATATACAATACGAGCGGATATGAAAATGTGACAGAGCTAAAGCTGCTTGAGGGCATAGTGGATGTGTATCTTCCGGATTTTAAATATATGGACAGTACGCTTTCGGCAAGGTATTCAAGGGCAAAAGATTATCCGTCTGTCGCAAAGCAGGCACTTTCAGAGATGGTCAGACAGCAACCGGATGTCGTGATTGACGATGCGACAGGACTCATACAAAAGGGAGTTATTGTGCGACAGCTTCTACTGCCGGGACATGTGAATGATGCAAAGGCTGTACTTAAGTACCTGTATGATACATATCATGATCACGTATATATAAGCATGATGAGCCAGTTTACGCCTATTGCACTAAAGGATTATCCTGAGATAAACCGCACAGTGACAAGGAGAGAGTATGAAAGACTTGTTGACTATGCCCTCGAAATAGGAATCACGAATGCATTTATACAGGAGGGTGACGTGGCAAAGGACAGCTTCATTCCGGCATTTGACTGTGAGGGAGTATAATATTTACCGTTTTTCTTAATAAAATAGTAAGAATTGGCAGGCAAAAATGACTGGATTTTGTGACACCGGTGTAGTACTATGGTTATGTGATATTTTTTAACTGTGAAGGCACTGAACAGTTACGATATTTTGTTATTACTCACATCCCGGTGTGGCAGACGATAATGTTTTTAATCACACAGGATACATTATTCAATAGAGGATACAGTGATGAAAAATATAGAAGAACAGCAGATAATAATTGAATGTCCGAATACTATCTTTCATCTATACATTGACAGTGAGGATGAGCTTTCAAAGGTTAAGGTGTTTATGAACAATATGAAGAATGTTGATTCGATAAGTCTGCATGATATATACAACTGGTGCAACAGACAGCATGTGCAGTACACGACGACATTTAATTATGACAGTAAAATGACCTTGACAGAAATGATAAAATCCTACATATTTTACTTCAGACAGAAGCTTAGATATGTAAATAATAGTGATAGGATGATAGAAACATGAGATACCCTGAATTTCTAAAGGATAGAGGAACAATAGGCTTTGTGGCGCCTTCGATGGGCTGTACAACAGAGCCGTACAGGAGTGCCTTTGACAATGCCATTAAAAGGTTTCACAGCATGGGTTATAAGACGATAGAGGGACCTAACTGCAGGTGTGACAGTGGCATAGGTATCAGCAATACACCAAAGAAGTGCGCAGAAGAGCTGAACGAGAACTATGCTTCTGTTGACAGTGATGTGCTTATATCCTGTGGTGGTGGCGAGCTGATGTGCGAGGTAGTGCCTTATATTGATTTTGAGCGCGTGAAGCAGTCAAAGCCGAAATGGTACATGGGCTATTCCGACAACACGAATTTCACATTTTTGGAGGCTACTATTGCAGATACAGCAGGTATTTACGGGCCGTGTGCGGGCAGCTTTGGCATGGAGGTGTGGCATGAGTCACTTACCGATGCATTTAATCTGCTTTGTGGAAGGAAGCTTTCATTTACCAATTACCCTATGTGGGAGAAGGAATCGATAAAGGATGAGAATGCTCCGTTTGTGGGCTACAACCTGACTGAAAAGTCGTGTATCAGCTCTATTCCTGCGGTGGCAAAGGGAAGCAGGCTTACCATGAGAGGCAGGCTGCTTGGTGGTTGCATGGATTGTCTTATCAATCTGCTTGGCACATCGTTTGACCATGTAAGGGAATTTAATGAGCGCTACAGTGATGATGGTATCATATGGTTCCTTGAGGCTTGTGACCTTAATGTGATGGGCATGAGAAGGGCTATGTGGCAGATGAAAAATGCAGGATGGTTTTCAAATGTAAAGGGCTTTCTTATCGGACGCCCGGCGCACTTCGGAGAGGAAATGTTTGGCATAGACCACAGACAGGCGCTTTCATCACTGCTTAGAGAGTTTAATGTGCCAATCATCATGGATCTGGATATAGGTCATATGTCGCCGATGATGCCTGTGGTATGCGGAAGCATGGCAGATGTCAGCTTCGACGGAAGTAACTTTACAATTTCGTATGATATAGAGCAGTAGATTGGAGGAAAAATGATTAAATTAATAAAGAAAAAAGCAAAGAGTATTGTATGTAGCGTGCTTGCTGCGGTGACACTGTTTACGATGAATCCGGCTGTATTTGCAACAGAGACAGCTACGCAGACTGATACAGTTTCAAGCGTTGATGTATCAGGCAGTGACAGCAGTGACGCAGCTGATAAGAGTAACACAGACAGTACTGCAGACAGCACAACGACAGCTGGCAGTGAGGCAAACGACAAGGTGACCATCAGCAATAATGATAAGCCATACTTAAGTCTTGGAGCAGACCTCACACCGGATCAGAGAGCGACAGTGCTTGGATTTATGGGAATCGAGCTCACTGATCTGGACAAATACGATGTGGTCTATGTAAATAATGATGAGGAGCACAAGTACCTCGATTCATACATCAGCAAGAGCGAGATTGGCACAAGGTCACTTTCCTCAGTACTCATTACAGAGGATAAAAAGGGTGCGGGTCTTAGTGTTTCCACGCACAATATCAATTACTGTACGGTAGGAATGTACAAGAATGCGCTTGCCACAGCAGGCATAGCTGATGCTAAAATCATAGTCGCAGGACCTTTCCCTATTTCCGGAACGGCAGCACTTGTAGGCACACTAAAGGCATACGAGGAGATGACAGGCAAGAAGCTTGACGACAAGGTGACAGACGCAGCGATGGATGAGCTTGTCACAACAGGAGAGCTCAACAAGAGCATTGACGGCGATTCGCAGGATATCGAGGCAATGATTGCTGACCTAAAGAAGCAGCTTGCCGATGGAAGGCTCAAGGATGAGAGCCAGATAAAGGATGCGATAAAGGAGGCTGCAAAGGATTACGACCTGAAGCTTTCTGATGATGATATTACAAAGCTGACATCGCTTCTTATGAAGCTTAAGGATGCTAATATCGACTGGGATTCAGTCATCAACCAGGCACAGGATTGGGCATCAAAGCTTGGCGACAAGATAAATGACCCGGGATTTTGGGAAAAGATTGGTAACTTTTTCATGGATTTATGGGATAAGATAAAATCCCTGTTCAGCTAGAAAAAGCGACAGAAGACAGTAAGAATAAGCAGAATATGAATCAGACAACTCCCTGAAACGTAAGCATGAGCTGCACGTTGAAGGGAGTTTTTTATATTATTAATAAAAAAATAATAAATTTCTGCCGAATACATTGATACAAAGGCCATATTCTATTATAATTAAATGGATAATGGATTAATGTAAACAATGCACATAAGAAAGATGGGATTTGATGATAAAGATAAATAAATTTCTGGCAGTTTCTGTCGTTACATTGTCATTAGCCGCATGTGACCTGGCACCATACAGCAGCATAGCAGTCTATGCGGATCAGGCGGCTAAGGTTGTGTGTGATGAGAGATACTGGGTAGCGGCGAGAAGCGGACCGGGCACAGAGTATGAGCTGGAGCACAAGCTTTCAAACGGCAAGGATATTACTATTCTTGAGCAGACCACAGGTGCAGACGGCAAGGTGTGGTACAAGGCAAAGTACAATCTGGCAGCAAATAACGAGGAGTGTGTCAGCTATATCAGGTCTGATTTTGTATCAGCAGGTACCGGAACAGCTGCATCAGACAATGCGCAGACAGGGGATGCTTCGGCAGACACCGGCAATGCGGATGCCATACAGCAGAATAATGAGGAACAGCTTGCCCTTGCAACCGCATCGGGAGCATATGCTACAGGTACGATTACAGGTGGCAATGTGTATGTCCGCAATGCAGCAGGCACATCCGGCACTACCAAGGTTGTCTCACTCAACTGGAACCATCAGGTTGACATAATTGGAGAGACCAGGGTAAACGGTGTGGTCTGGTACAATGTCAAGGGTACTTTAAACGGCAAGGCATTTACGGGCTGGACTATCAGTACATACATAAAGGTGACATACAATAATAGCGGAGACAATACTGATTTTGTCACGGCTATGAAGAATGCAGGCTTTCCAGACAGCTATATTCCAAACCTTACAGCTCTTCACAATAAGTATCCAAGCTGGACATTTGAGGCTGTAAATACAGGTTTGAATTGGGATACGGTGATTGAAAATGAAAGTGTAAACGGACTTAATCTGGTATCCAAATCAGCAGACAATGCCAAGAAATCCACAGCTGCCGGAGCATATAACTGGTCAACAAATACGTGGGTTGAGTACGAACCGGGATGGGTGTCAGCAAGCAGTGCCTATATTGCTTATCTCATGGATCCAAGGAATTTTCTTGATGAGACCAATATTTTTCAGTTTCAGAGTCTGGCATACAGTCCGAATGAGGCACTTGAAGGTGTCAAGTCCATAGTAAAAGGCACATTTATGGAGGGAACAAAGACCTATTCCAACAATGGTGAGAAAATCAATTATGCAAGCACATTCATGGATGTGGCAAAGAGCAGTGGAGTAAGTGCATACCATATAGCATCGCGTATAAAGCAGGAGCAGGGACAAAAGGGAACGAGCCCTCTTATTTCGGGTACATATTCCGGATACGAAGGATATTATAATTATTTTAATTTTAGTGCAACCGGAAACACGAAGGATAAGATTTATAAAAATGGTCTGTCTTTTGCCAAGAAGCAGGGCTGGAATACAAGAGTAAAGTCCATAAGCGGCGGAGCTGTAAAGGTGGGCAGCAATTATATAAATAAGGGTCAAAATACACTGTATTTTGAGAAGTTTAATGTAGTAAATACAAGCTCGCTGTATTTCCATCAGTACATGGGCAATGCCACAGCGGCTCTTACTGAGGGACAGAGTCTGGCTAAAGGATATTCAGACAAGAATCAGGCTTTTGTATTTAAAATACCTGTATACAACAATATGCCATCGTCAGCAGTGGGCTTCGATAAAGCTGGTGATACCAATAACTATCTGCAGTCGCTTGCGATAAGTGGTGTAACACTCACACCGGCCTTCAATGGAGCGACAACAAGCTATTCAGCAGTTGTTTCAAATGCTATAAGCTCAGTGACTGTTTCGGCAGATGCAGTTTCAGGAAACAGTGGTGTTTCAGGCACAGGAAGCTATTCGCTTGCTGTCGGAAATAATACAATTAAGGTAAAATGCAAGTCGCAAAGCGGTGATACAAGAACATACACTATCAATATAAACAGGCAGGCGGCATCTGTAAATAATGCAGGTGGCAATAATAATCAGAACAATAATAACCAAAATAATACAGATGTAAACATAACATCAGGTAAATACAGTATAGGTACTTATATTACAGGCATTGAGCCTGGAACCGGTGCAGCTGATTTTGTGAAGAATATAGCAGTATCAGCATCAGGTACTGTAAAGCTTCTGACAAGCTCAGGCTCAGAAAACAGCGGAAAGATTGCAACAGGCAATAAAGTGGCTGTTTATGATGCTTCAGGTAATCTGAAAAAGACATACGATATTGTTATATATGGAGATATCAATGGTGATGGTGCTGTAAATGCTCTTGATATGATTAAGCTCAACAGACATATCTTAGGAAAGGGAACACTCACAGGTGCTTATCTGGAGGCAGCTGATGCTAACAGAAAGGGTGATGGTGGAAATGCCCTTGATATGATAATCATGAACAGACACATACTGGGCAAATCAAAGATATCGCAGAATTAGAAATGTGAGGAAAGATATGAAGAAATTATTTGGATGTATATTATCACTTGTTGTGGCAGTGATGCTTGTTTTCACACCTGCCGAGCATGTATATGCGCAGGGACTTGGTCTCAGTGTCAGCTCAAGCTCTGTAGCTGTTGGAAAAACAGTTAAGGTGACTGTTTCCATGCCGTCCGGATATTTTGGTACTGTAGTTATCTCAAGCTCTGACGAGGGAGTACTGAGTAACGGAGGAGATGGTGTGGCCAATATTGGTGATGCTGTTGAGGGATATCCGACATCACAGTCATTTTCATTTACGGCGAAGGGCGCAGGAAGCTGCACTATAAAGGCGTATTGTACAGTAGTAGGAGATGCAGAGGGTAACAATGCCGGAGGCACAATCACAGGTGCCAGCACGAAGGTGACCGTAACAAGTCCTTCATCAAACAATGATTCAAACAGCAACAAGGATAACAAGGACAATTCCGGCAGCAATACCGGCAATGACAACAATGCAAATAAAGATAATGAAAACAAAGAGGAAAAGAAATCCTCAAACGCATCTCTTGGTTCGCTTGTTATCTCAGCAGGTATGCTTTCCCCTGAGTTTTCTGCTGCGACAAAGGATTACACAGCTACAGTAGATTACAGCTGTTCAAGCCTTGCGGTTACAGCAAATCCGGCTGATTCCAAGGCGAGTGTGACATCCGTCACAGGAAATGATTCACTTGAGGTTGGAGAGAATACGGTCAGCGTTGTTGTGACAGCAGAGGATGGCAGCACAAGCACATACAATATAGTTGTTACCAGAAGAGCCGAGGATGATCCGGAGAATGCAGATAAGCAGGATAACTGGAAGAAGTTTGATATAAATGGCACAGAGTGGACTATGGTAAATGACATTCCGGAGGATGTTGTTCCTGAAGGCTTTGAGCACTCAAAGACAGTGATTGAAGGACTTGAATACAATACCCTTCATGGCACCTTTGGTGATATCACGCTTGTGTATTTACAGTCGGAAAGCGGCAATGGACTTTTTGTATATGATGCAGCACAGAATGCAGCATATGAGTTTGTCCGTATCAATTCAGAGTCGCATTTTATAGTGGTTTTACTGCCTAAGGTGGATGATGTACCTGAGGGATATAATGAGATATCGCTCTCCATAGAGGGCAAGGGTGTGGCAACAGCCTACCAGACCAAAGTCGAAAAAACCGATGATCAGACAAAGGATTTTTACCTCGTATACGCTATGAATGACAATGGTGAGAGTGGCTGGTACACATATGATAGCGTAGATGGCACATATATGAGGACCGAGCTCAGCACACCTACAGTGGCACAGGAGGAAAACGATGCGGTAAAGAGTGAGCTTGTCCCGGGAATTGCCAATAAATATCTTGTTTTAGCTGCAATACTGGTTCTTATTATCATTATTCTGTTACTGTTGCTTATTGTATCAGCTGTGAAAAACAGAAAATATAAGGCAATGGACTATCATGATGACGATGATGATGTAGATGATGCAGCAGAAGATGTATCAAATGAAGCTTTGGAAGAAACAACTGATGAAACTGCGGACGAGATAGCAGATGAGCCGGAAGAAGAGGTTACAGAAGAGTCGTTAGATGAAGTGGAAGAAGAAGCTGCAGAAGAGTCGGTGGATGAAGCCGCAGAAGAAACAGCAGATGAAGCTTTAGAAGAGCCGGCAGATGAAGTCGCAGAAGAAACAGCGGAAGGTGCTGCAGATGAGCAAAAGATGGCTACGGATGAAAATATATCAAATGCATCCTATGTCGGAAGAACCGTAGAAATTACACCTGATTTTAAGAAAGCTGTTGAGAATGAAAACTCTGAGTTTGATTTAAAAGACGATTCAAGGCAGGAAAACGTTTCTGACACAGAAAACGATGCTGATGAGGATGCTTTAAAGAATCAGCTTCAAATCGCACTTGATGGCTTTGTCAATGAGGGAAATAAGCTGTCTGAGACTATAGACCGCAGTGCAAAGGATGACAATGAAGATGACAGCGAGGATGATGATTTGCAGTTCATCGACTTAAATTAGTGAATATGACTGGAGGATATGACTTGAAACCATATACAAGTAAGGCTAAAAAAGCAATAGATTTGGCTGCACGTATATCAAAGAAAATGAATTACAGCTATGTTGGAACAGAGCACATACTGGCTGGCCTTATAAAAGAGGGCACCGGTGTGGCAGCTGAGGTTCTAACAGCCTGCAATGTGGAATATGATAAGCTTATTTCGATGATTGAAGACCTGATTTCACCGGGGGATAACATCGAAGTGATGGACAGGGATGGCTATTCACCAAGGACACAGAGAGTATTGGAGCGTGCATCGGAGGAAGCCGATAGATTTGAGTGCAATGAGATAGGTACAGAACACTTGCTGATGGCTATAGTACTGCAGGGAGACTGTGCAGCTGCAAGACTTTTAAACACCATGGGTGTTAACAGTCAGAAGATGTTTATAGATATTCTTGGTGCGATGGGTGAGGATCCGTCTGCATACAGGGATCTGATGAAAAGCTATGGTACATCATACAATTCTGCGACTCCTGTATTAGATCAGTATTCCAGAGATTTGACAGATATGGCAGAGGCAGGGCTTCTTGACCCTGTTATAGGCAGAAAAAAGGAGATGGAGCACGTTATCCAGATACTTTGCCGTCGTGGCAAAAACAATCCATGTCTGATTGGAGAGCCGGGAGTGGGCAAGACCGCTATAGTAGAAGGACTTGCGCAGGATATAGTCAGTGGCAATGTTCCGGATATTCTTTTGGGAAAGAGACTGGTTTCCCTTGATATGTCCGGGCTTGTAGCCAAATCAAAGTATCGTGGTGAGTTTGAGGAGCGTATCAAGAAGGTGATAAGCGAGGTTTCAAATGCCAAAAATGTACTGCTTTTCATTGATGAGCTTCACACTATAATAGGTGCAGGAGGAGCAGAAGGTTCGTTAGATGCATCTAACATATTAAAGCCTGCGCTTGCCAGAGGCGAGGTACAGGTAATCGGCGCCACTACCATAGAAGAGTATCGCAAATACGTGGAAAAGGATGCTGCGCTTGAGCGCCGTTTCCAGCCGGTGATGGTTGAGGAGCCGGGTGCGGATGAGACAATAGAGATACTCACAGGATTAAAGGGAATCTATGAAAAGCATCATGGTGTCATCATAACAGATGAGGGTGTGAAAGCAGCAGTAAACCTTTCTGCACGATATATAAATGACAGATTTTTACCTGATAAGGCGATAGACCTGATGGATGAAGCGGCAGCCAGGATAAGGCTTAAGAATCTGACATCATCTGACGAGCTGCTTGCTCTGAAAAAAGAGATAACAGATAAGCAGAACCAGGTGGAAAATGCTTTATCGAATGGAGATCTCGCAGCTGCCGGCGCGCTTATGTCAGAAAAGGAAGTACTTGAAAATAAACAGCAGAAGCTTATGAGAAAGAACTGTCGCACAGGAGCCAAAAATCAGCCTGTAGTCGGCGAAAATGAGATAGCGGATGTAGTATCGGGATGGACCAAAATACCTGTAAATAAGCTTACAGAGTCAGAGGCAGGACGACTTGCAAAGCTTGAACAGATACTTCACAAGCGTGTAATAGGACAGGAGGAGGCTGTTTCTGCTGTCGCAAAGGCAGTCAGACGAGGCCGTGTTGGTTTAAAGGATCCTAAGAAGCCGATTGGCTCATTCCTGTTTTTGGGACCGACAGGAGTAGGTAAGACGGAGGTATCAAAGGCGCTTGCTGAGGCTGTCTTTGGCAAAGAAGATGCCATGATACGTGTTGACATGTCAGAGTACATGGAAAAGCATAGTGTTTCAAAGATGATTGGTTCACCACCGGGATATGTGGGCCATGAGGAGGGCGGACAGCTCTCAGAGAAGGTCAGACGCAATCCTTTTTCTGTTATACTGTTTGATGAGATAGAAAAAGCACATCCTGATGTGTTCAATATACTTTTACAGGTGCTTGATGATGGTAGAATCACTGATTCACAGGGGCGCACGGTTGATTTCAAGAATACAATAATCATCATGACATCAAATGCAGGAGCTTCTTCTATTATAGAACCAAAGCGCCTTGGCTTTGGCGCTGGTGAGGATGAAAAGCAGGATCACGAGCGTATGAAGAACAGTGTCATGGAGGAGGTCCGCCGTATATTTAAACCTGAGTTTTTGAACCGAATCGACGAGACTATTGTATTTAGAGCTCTCAACAAGGATGACATGAAGCATATAGTGACACTTCTTGTAAAGGAGCTTAAGATACGCTGTAAAGAACAGCTTGATATAGAGCTCACAGTGCGTGACAGTGCAAAATCCTTTATCGTGGACAAAGCCTATGACAGAAAATATGGCGCAAGACCTCTTAAACGAAAACTTCAGGAGGAGATTGAAGACCGTATGTCAGAGGATATTATTACCGGCAAAATTAAGCGCGGCAATAAGGTAATAATTTCTACGAAAAACAAACAAATTTCATTGACTGTTGAGTAGAATTGGATTTATAATTAATATATCAATATAGCTACGGGAGGATAAAAATGGCTGTAATAAGTGAATTAATCCGTACTGAGGAAAACGGAAAGCTCAGCTTCGGAGATTATACATTGGCTGCAAAGGCAAAGCTTGACAATTTTGAGAAGGATGGAGATATCTACAAGGTAAAGACCTTTAAGGAGATTACAAAGCTCGAAAGAAACGGACTCTTTGTATACGAGTCTGTTCCGGGAACAGCGGTTATGGATTTCGAGGAGACTGCTGATACAGTGACATTTACTGTGGAGGGACCTGAGGATGCTCAGATTACTCTTGGCCTTGAAGAGGAGACAGAGTACGAAATTGATATAGCTGGAGCTGTTGCAGGTACTATGAAGACAAATCTCGGCGGCAAGCTCAGCTTAAGCGTAGAGCTTGAGGGTGTTGATTCAGTCGATATCAAAGTATCAAGAAAATAGAGCATATTTTTAGCCCGGTGAAAGCCGGGCTTTTTGTATTTTATAAAGGAGAACAATATGGCAAAAGGAAAGACCTCTGTATTTTTCTGCCAGGAATGTGGTTATGAATCGGCAAAATGGATGGGACAGTGCCCGGCCTGTAAGGAATGGAATACATTTGTAGAGGAAACCGTAGATAAAAAGTCGATAAGCTCGTCGGGAAAAGTAAAAAAAGAATCAAAGGCGGCACAGGTTCTGCCTCTTTCGGCAGTAAAAAGCGAGAAAGAGGAGCGTATAGTGACAGGTATAGCCGAGTTTGACAGAGTGCTTGGTGGAGGAATTGTGAGGGGGTCGCTTGTGCTTGTGGGAGGAGATCCGGGTATAGGAAAATCCACGCTACTACTTCAGGTATGCAGGGAACTTTCACAAAAAAAGGTGCCATTACTTTATGTGTCAGGTGAGGAATCCCTGCATCAGATAAAGATGCGTGCCGACAGACTTGGTGATTTTACGGATTCACTGGAGCTTTTATGTGAGACAAGTCTTGATATAGCAAAGGACGTGATTCAACGAAAAAAACCGGAGGTTGTTGTAATAGATTCCATCCAGACTATGTACAATGAGGAGATAGCGTCGGCACCGGGCAGTGTCTCACAGGTCAGGGAGACAACCGGAGTGCTTATGCAGCTTGCAAAGACTCTGGGTATTTCTGTTTTTATAGTAGGACATGTGACAAAGGATGGTGCGGTTGCGGGGCCTAGGACGTTAGAGCATATGGTTGATACTGTGCTTTATTTTGAGGGTGACAGGTATGAGTCGTACAGGATACTTAGAGGTGTTAAGAACAGATTTGGTTCGACCAATGAGATAGGCGTATTTGAAATGAAGGCGGAGGGACTTGTTGAGGTGGAAAATCCGTCGGAGTATATGCTTAGCGGTAAGCCCGAGGGAGCATCAGGATCAATTGTCACATGTTCCATAGAGGGAAGCCGCCCGATACTTCTCGAGATACAGGCTCTTGTATGTCACAGCTTTTTTAATAATCCAAGGCGTACAGCAAATGGCACAGATTATAATAAAGTAAATCTACTCATGGCGGTCCTTGAAAAAAGAGCCAACCTGTCACTGTCAGACTGTGACGCTTATGTGAATATAGCAGGCGGTATAAGGATGAACGAACCGGCGATAGACCTTGGGATAGTGCTTGCAATCGCATCAAGCAAAAAGGATATTATAGTGCGTGAGGATACCATATGCTTTGGAGAGGTGGGCTTAAGCGGAGAGGTACGCGGAGTTACCATGTCCGAGCAGCGTGTGGCTGAGGCAAAGAAGCTTGGCTTTAAAAAGTGTATTGTTCCCAAAGTGTGTCTTGCAGGAGTGTCGCATATTAGTGGAATTGAGATTGTCGGTGTGGCAAATATCAAGGAAGCGATAGAGGCTGTCAGATAGTAATTGTGAGAATTGTATATAATAAACAGACAATTTAGAAAACTTATGCTTTTTAAGATAGTTTTACTACTTTAATTAATTGCAGTAAATCCGTTGACATATATGTGCCGGGATGATATTATATCAAAGCTGACTCGCGGGACACATTGAGTTGTAGAGCTTGTGAGTTACATTTTACAGACATGACTTTATAGATACTGCTTTGAAAACAAGTTGAAAAAGTTATGAAAAAAGTTCTTGACAAATGAAAAACATTTTGATAGAATAAACAAGCTGTCGCAAGACAGAGAACTTAAAACAGAGTTCAAAAAATAAAAAAAGTGCTTGACAAACGAACAGTGATTTGATAAAATAATCAAGCTGTCGCAAGAGAGCAAAACAAAGAACATTGATAACTGAACAGTGAGAAACCTTGAAAGATTTTGAGAATCAATCAGAACGCTTCAATGAAAATTGAAGACCTTTAAAACAGTAAATTCAGATTTATCTGAATGAACGAATTAGCCAAGTTTAACTTGACTGAGATCAACTTTTTAACATGAGAGTTTGATCCTGGCTCAGGATGAACGCTGGCGGCGTGCTTAACACATGCAAGTCGAACGAAGCACTTTATTTGATTTCCTTCGGGACTGATTATTTTGTGACTGAGTGGCGGACGGGTGAGTAACGCGTGGGTAACCTGCCTTGTACAGGGGGATAACAGTTGGAAACGGCTGCTAATACCGCATAAGCGCACAGCATCGCATGATGCAGTGTGAAAAACTCCGGTGGTATAAGATGGACCCGCGTTGGATTAGCTAGTTGGTGAGGTAACGGCCCACCAAGGCGACGATCCATAGCCGACCTGAGAGGGTGACCGGCCACATTGGGACTGAGACACGGCCCAAACTCCTACGGGAGGCAGCAGTGGGG
>ONZY01001481.1_pt1 | contig 16782 bp, 16 predicted proteins | sample 1671451 | NCBI WGS metagenome assembly ONZY01 (sample SAMN06348158, study PRJEB24527) | human gut metagenome | biome: human gut; feature: ankylosing spondylitis patient; material: feces | host: Homo sapiens | place: China | collected 2015-10 | reverse complement strand
AAGTGTGACTGGAGTTCAGACGTGTGCTCTGCCGATCTGGTGACTGAGCGCGCGGCAAAGAGATAATAGTCCATACCGATTCCCCCTCACAGCATGATATGCGTGCGCGGCGGCGGTGTGCGGGCGAAAAGGGACGGGCGCTCAGAAAAAGCGTCCGTCCGAAGCGGTTTTGATTCAGTTGTCCGCGCGCTCAAGGAGCGCGATAGCGTGGGCGGCCATCCCCTCGCCGCTGCCGGTGAAGCCGAGGTGTTCCTCGGTCGTGGCTTTCACGCTCACGCGCAAGACATCGATCTGGAGCTCACGCGCGATATTCGAGCGCATCTGCTCGCGGTACGGTGCGAGTTTAGGTGCCTGCGCCAAAATCGTCGCGTCAATGTTGACGACATCGTACCCCGCGGCGGCGAGGTGCAGCTTCACCCGCCGCAGCAGCTCTAAGCTCGAGATGCCGGCAAACTCGTCGGCGGAGTCGGGAAAGAGCTTGCCGATATCGCCGAGCGCCGCCGCGCCGAGCAGCGCGTCCATCACGGCGTGGGTCAGTACGTCAGCGTCCGAATGGCCGAGCAGGCCCTTTTCGTAGGGGATCGTCACGCCGCCTAAAATCAGTGCGCGGCCCTTGGTCAGGCGGTGCACGTCGTAGCCGTGCCCGATGCGTAAATTCGTCATGGTATGGGTCCTTTCTTCAAGAAAAGGCAGAGGGGAAAGGTTCATTCCCCTCTGCGCTGTAAAATTGCTTCTGCGATCGCAAGGTCGACCGGCGTGGTGATCTTGATGTTTTCCTCGCTGCCCTCTGTCAAGTGAACTTCCTTGCCCAGCCGCTCCACAGCGGAGCAATCGTCCGTAATAGTCGCGCTGTCCGCAATCGCGGACTGGAGCGCCGCCTTCAAAAGGTCGGCGGCGAAGACCTGCGGCGTCTGCACGGCGAAGAGCGTGCTGCGATCGGGCGTGCGCTCGACGATGCCGTCGTGCGCGACCTTGATGGTGTCGCGCACCGGAACGGCGGGCGCGGCGGCGAGATAAACTCTTGCCGCGTCGAGCACTTCGTCGATGAGCTCGACGGTGACGAGCGGACGCGCACCGTCCTGCACGGCAAAAAATTCCGTCTCGGGCGAGGCCTCGAGCGCCGCGCGCAGCACGGACTCTGTCCGCGTTGCGCCGCCGACGATGACCTTTACGGGTTTTCTGAGGCCAAAGGTCTTGCAGAGCTCAGCATAAGGCAGCAGCTCGTCCTCCCGCGCGGCGATGACGATCTCGTCGATGCCCTCCACGCGGTCGATCGTGAGCAGTGTGCGCACAAGGACAGGGATGCCGTCAAGGGTTTGCAGCAGCTTGTTCTCTCCGCCGTAGCGCGTGGAGCTTCCGGCAGCCGCAATCAGCGCGGCGCAGTACGGGTGAGTGCGCTTTTGGCGCTTGCCGAACATCTTTTGCAGCAGGCTCATGGACTCAATCGCTCTCCTTTAACAGCATCGCGGCGTTGACGCGTCCCTCAGCCTCGGGATACTCCACGTCTTCTGCCAGGACGATCTCTGATACGAGGATCTGCTTGGCAATGTGCAGCATCTTGCGCTCGCCGTTGGATAGTCCGCGCGTGCTGTCGCGATGCATCAGCGCCTTGATGACGGCGCTGACCTCGTCGAGATCGCCGCTTTTCAGGCGATCCATATTCTCGCGGTAGCGGTGGTTCCAGTTCGCCGTCATGTCGACGCCGAGCTTGGGAATGCGCGCGATGACCTCTTCAATCTCGCTTCTCGTCTTGATGGCGCGGATGCCGATGGCCGTGGAATTCTCGGTCGGGATCTTGAGCGTTAGCCCGGAAATGGGCATTTTGAAGACGTAAAAATCCATTGCTTTGCCGCTGATCTTTTCGCGGACAATGCTGTCGATCACACCGGCGCCGTGCATCGGGTGCACGACCTTATCTCCCACTTGAAACATTCTATGCCCACCTCCCTTCAGGCAGAATGCCAATCCGGCATTCGCCCCGGTTTTCCGTGCGATGGAAAAGAAAAACAACACAAACACACAAGAGGAAACAATTCCCCATACATAGTATAACGTACTTTGCCATCATTTTCAAGCGACTTTTGATGAAATATCGCATAAAAATGGAAACTCACTGCATTTTTGAAAAAAACGGGAGCTTTCCGGAATCGGAAAGCCCCCGCGACGGAAGAACGATTGATTGCTTACTTATTGCTGCGGCGCCAGATGTGCATCTTCTCCGCGTCGGCGATGAGCTGCTCGCGGAAGTCGGGATGCGCGATGCCGATGAGCGCCTCGGCACGTTGCCAGGTCGAAAGGCCCTTGAGGTTGACCATGCCATACTCGGTGACGATGTAGTGCGTGCAGGAGCGCGGGTCGGTGCAGATAGAGCCCGGCGTCAGCGTGGGAACGATGCGGCTCTTGACCGTGCCGTCCTTGCCTGTGACGGTCGAGGACATGCAGATGAAGCTCTTGCCGCCCTTGGAGAGGTACGCGCCCATCGCAAAGTCGAGCTGGCCGCCCGTGCCGGAGATGTGCTTGATGCCGGCAGACTCGGCGTTGACCTGACCGAAGAGGTCGCAGTCGATGGCGTTGTTGATGGAGATGAAGTTGTCGATCTGGGAGATGACGAACACGTCGTTCGTGTAGTCGACCGGCGCACCCATGACCTCGGGATTGCGATCCATGTAGTCATAGAGCTTCTGCGTGCCAGCGGCGAAGGCAAAGACCTGACGGCCCTTGTCGAGCTGCTTGTGCTTGCCGGTGATCTTGCCGGCGAGGGCCATGTCGACAAAGCCGTCGACATACATTTCGGTGTGAACGGACAGGTCCTTGAGGTCAGACTGCGCGATCATCGAGCCGATGGTGTTGGGCATGCCGCCGATGCCGAGCTGGAGGCACGCGCCATTCGGGATCTCAGGCACGACAAGGTTGGCGACCGCGGTGTCGACCTCGGTGGGGGCGCCGCCCGCGCCGAGCTGCGCAACAGGAGGATTCTCCCCTTCCACAACCATGTCGACGTCCTTGATGTTGATCTCGCAGCCGTTGAGGCCGTAGACCCAGGGAAGGTTCTCGTTGACCTCGACGATGACAGTCTTGGCGGCATCCAGCATGTCGGCTAAGTGAGAGGACGCGAGCGCGTAGCTGAAGTTGCCGTGCTTATCCATCGGCGTGACCTGGATCATCGCAACATCAACCGTGGCGTTGCCGTCGCGGTAGAAGCGCGGCAGCTCGCTGTAGCGCATGGGGATGAAATAGCCCATGCCCTTGGAGATAATCTTGCGGTCGATGCCGCTGCAATGCCAGGAGTTCCAGGTGAAGTGCTCACCGGCGTCCTCGGCCTTGCAGATCTCGGGCATCCACATCGTCACGCCGCCGCGAACCTTGACGTCCTTGAGCTCATTCTGGCGTGCGGCCAGAGCCTTGTCGAGCGTGTAGGGATGGTTGGTGCACCAGCCGTAGTCGACCCAGTCGCCGCTCTTGACGACCTTGACGGCTTCCGCGGCAGAGGTCAGCTTCTTCTGATAAAGCGCTGCGTAATCCATGGATAATTCCTCCTGTATGTATGTGAATTTGATTATCATTTCGGAACTATGTCGAAACTTTAACAATTATAGCATACCGATCGCCGTTTGCAAAGTCTTTCTTACGTGTCAGCGTAAAAAAGAACGTAAAAAAGAGACAGGCCGGAGCCTGTCTCTTTTCAGTTCGGGAAAATTACTCCTCGACAGGAGCCTCTTCCTCGCCGCTGAGCAGCGCGCGGATGCTGAGGGAGATCTTCTTCTTCTCCTCGTCGATGGCGGTGATCTTCGCGTCGACCATCTGGCCTTCGGACAGGACGTCGGAGGGCTTGTCGATGCGGCGGTCAGCGATCTGGGAGATATGGATCAGGCCGTCCACGCCGGGAACGACCTCAGCGAAAGCGCCGAAGGTCATCAACTTGACGATGCGGACGTTGGCAACGTCGCCGACCTTGTAGGTGTTCATGAACACATCCCAGGGGTTCTGGGTGCGATCCTTGACGCCGAGGGAAATCTTGCGCTTCTCGGGGTCGAAGGAGATGACGTACACGTCGAGGTGATCGCCGATGGAGACGACCTCGGCGGGGTTCTTGATGCGGCTCCAGCTCAGCTCGGAGATGTGGACCATGCCGTCCACGCCGCCGATGTCGACGAACACGCCGTAAGAGGTCATGGACTTGACAACGCCGTCATAGTGCTTGCCGACCTCGATGCCTTCCCAGATGGCGGCCTGAGCAGCCTGACGCTCCTCGTTCAGCACGGACTTGATGGAGCCGACGACGCGGCGGCGGGCACGGTTGACCTCGGTCACGCGGAGCTTGACCTTCTGCTTGACCATCTGGCCAAGGTCGGAGTCCTTGGGCATGCCGCTCTGAGAAGCGGGCACGAACACGCGCACGCCCTTGACAGAAACGACGATGCCGCCCTTGTTCACTTCGGTCACGGTGCCTTCGAGAACGGTCTTGTTCTCAACGGCGGTCTCAATGTCTTCCCAGAGCTTGACAGCGTCGAGACGCTTCTTGGAGAGGGTGGCGTAGCCTTCCACGTCATTGACGCGGACAACGTAAGCCTCGATCTCGTCGCCGACCTTGACGACGTCCTCGGGCTTGACGTCGGGGTCACTGCTCAGCTCAGAAACAGGGATATAGCCTGCCTGCTTGCAGCCGACGTCGACCTGGATCTCGGTCGTGCCGATGGCGGTCACGATACCGGTCACCTTATCTCCTGTATTTAGAGTCTTGAAAGATTTTTCAAGCAGTTCTTCAAAGGATTCGCTGGTTTCAGGGGCAGTGGTGTTGATGTTTTCTTCCGTCATTGTTGTTAATACCTCCATAATGATACTCGCAGGAGTAGATGCGCCGGCTGTCAGTCCCGCCACACGGCATCCGGAAAAGAATTCCGGTGAGAGCTCGTCTGCGGATTCGATCTGGAGGACTTTTCCGCAGTTCTCTCTGCAAATCTCGGTCAAATGCCTTGTGTTGGCGCTTCTTCGGTCGCCCACAACCACCATCGCGTCTACCTTGGCGGAAAGTTCTGCCGCCTCAGTTTGACGTTTCTGCGTAGCATTGCATATTGTATCATTGATTTTCAGATTTGTACACTGTTTTTTTAGAAATTTCACGCAACTTTCCCAAAGCGCACGAATGCAGGTCGTTTGCGCCAGCATGATACTGGGTAAAAGGGCAAAATCGGGGTGTTCCTGCAAGTATTTTTGCGCTTCCTGCACATTTTCAAAAATCAGCGGGTCGCTGCACCATCCTGCGATGCCCTGCACCTCGGGATGATGGCGCTCACCGATCAGGATGACGCGGCGTCCCTCGTGCTCTGCCTCCTGTGCAAGCTTTCGGATGCGCTCGACATGCGGGCACACGGCGCTCACGACCTCTGCCCCGCGCTCTCGCAGCGCATCAAGTGTCGCTCTCGACTCGCCGTGGGCGCGGATGAGCACGGTCTCCCCCGCCTTTGCCTGGTCGGGCGACGTGATGAGGCGCATGCCAAGGTCTTCGATCTCGCGCACGACGCCCGCGTTGTGTACGATGCTGCCGAGCATCGCGCCGCCGCGCGCTTTTGCCGTTTCGCGCGCAAGGTTGACCGCGCGCTCCACGCCATAGCAGAAGCCCGCGGTCTCAGCTAAGATGACCTTCACAGCGGCGCGCCTCCCACCTGCTGGCCGCCGAGCGCGTAGGCCTGACGCAGCATTTCGTCGGCGATGGCCTGCAATTCTTCGGACGTGCCGCGGCGGCCTGTGACCTCAGGCACATACGGCTCGCCGAAGATGATGCGCGTTTTATGGAAGGGCTTTTTCTGCCCGTCGCAGAACACCGGCACGAGCGTCGCACCCGTGCGCACGCCGATCATCGCGATGCCCGCGTGCGCGTGCGCGGGGAGTCCGTCGTGATAGCCGACGCCGCCCCGGATCGTCGTCCCCTCGGGGAAGATCAGAAGATTCTCGCCCTTGTGGAGCACCTGCATCGCGGTCTTGATGGACTGGATATCCTTGCCGTCGCGCTGGACGGGAAATGCGCCGAGCGTGCGGATGAGCCACGCGAGCGCGCGGTTGTCGAAGAGCTCGGCCTTGGCCATAAAGTGCAGATGGTAGTCAAGCGGCAGGCACAGGCCGATGAGCACGGGGTCTAAGTCCGTTGAATGGTTCGGGCACAGCAGGACGCTGTGCTTGGGCAGATTTTCAAGTCCCTTGACGTCCACGCGGTAGATCCACAAAAGCACCCGACCGATGATCCAGATAAACGCAAAAAAGATACGGTGCATCATTTCAATTTCTCCTGAATGAGATTCAGCAGCGCCCGCTCGCTCTCTTCAAAGTTGAGCTTCGACGTGTCGAGCCGCACGGCATCCTCTGCCTCGCGCAGCGGGGCGATGTCGCGGTGCATGTCCTGATAGTCGCGCTCGTTGATCTCGCGCAGTACCTCTTCATACGCTTTGGGCGTGCCGCGCTCAGAGAGCTCGAGACAGCGGCGGCGCGCGCGCTCCTCGGCCGAAGCAGTCAGGTAAATTTTGAGGTCGGCGTCCGGCAAAACGACTGTGCCGATGTCGCGCCCGTCCATGATGACGCTTCTCCTGCGCGCGATGTCGCGCTGCATCTCAAGAAGGTATGCGCGCACGCACGGCAGCGCCGAGACGTTCGAGGCGTACATCGAAATTTCCGGCAGGCGAATTTCGGTGCTGACATCTTTACCGTCAAGCAGCATTTTCTGTCCGCTATTCTCGTCAAATGCCATGTCGATCTGAATTTCTTTCAGCAGCGGCGCGATTTGAGATTCGTCCTTTGCGTCCAGTCCGCGGGAAAACGCCGCGTAGCCGATGGTGCGGTAGATCGCACCCGTGTCGACATGCAGAATGTTCAGCTTTTTGGCGACGGCCTTGGCGAGCGTGCTCTTACCCGCGCCGCCGGGGCCGTCAATGGCAATGGAAAAATGCTTTTTCATCTGTTTGATTCTTCCCTCTTACAATAAATATGTGCTTACTGCGTCAGCAGCGCGTCCGCGGCAGCCTCGCCCGCGGCCTTGCCGGTCGCCCAGGCGATTTGCAGATTGTAGCCGCCTGTGTAGGCGTCTACGTCGATGATCTCGCCGGCAAAATAAAGGCCGCCAACCTTTTTCGACGCCATGGTCTTCGGGTCGATCTCCCCCACCTTGACGCCGCCGGAGGTGATGATCGCATTTTCGACCGGCATCGGCGCGGTGACGTTGACCGTCCAGCGCTTTAAGAGCGTGCGGATGGTCTCGCGCTGGGCGCGCGTGATATCGTGCACCTTTTCGTGCGGCGGGATGCCCGAGCGGTCGATGAACTCGTCGATCATCTTCTGCGGCAGCAGCGCCCCGAGTACGTTACAGTAGTCGCTGTTCGCACGCTTTTCAAAGTCCGACAGTAAACGCTTGTCAAGCTGCTGTTCGTCGAGCGCGGGCTTGAGGTCGATCTCCAGCCGGTACTGCTTTTTGTCGAAATGCCGCATGTGCGCGCTGGCCGACAGGATGAGCGGCCCGCTCACGCCGAAGTGCGTGAACAGCATTTCGCCGAAATCCGAGTGGATCTTTTTGTTGTTTTCATATACCGTCAGCGCGACGTTGCGCAGGTTCAGCCCTTGCAGCACCGCGCATTCGCGCGCCTCAAGAGGCACGAGCGAGCCGCGCAGCGGCGTGACTGTGTGGCCGAGCGCTTCTGCCATGCGGAAGCCGTCGCCCGTCGAGCCTGTCGCGGGATAGGACAGCCCGCCCGTCGCCAGAATGACGGCGGAGGCGGTGTACTCCCCTTTTTCGCCCTTGACGGCGGCGACATGGCCGTCTTCGACCGAAATACCGAGCGCGCGGTCGCGCACGAGCTTGACGTGCAGACGCTTGAGCTCACGCTCAAGCGCCGCTGTGATGTCGAATGACCGGTCGGACACGGGAAACACGCGCTTGCCGCGCTCGACCTTGAGCGGCACACCGAGCCCCTCGAAAAAATCGATGGCGTCGTGCCCGTCGAAGCGGGAAAACACGGAGTATAAAAACCGCGGGTTCTGCGGCACGTGGGCGAGCAGCTCTTCGCAAGTGCTGTCGTTCGTCACGTTGCAGCGGCCCTTGCCGGTGATGTTCACCTTTTTGCCGAGGCGCTCCTTTGGATCGAGCAGCGTCACGTGCGCACCCTTGCGCGCGGCGCAGATCGCGGCCATCATGCCGCCCGCGCCGCCGCCGATGACAACGATTGCCTTATTCATCTTCGATCTTGCCGAAAATGTCGAAGCGCTCCCAGATGTGCTCGAGTTCGGAGAACGTCGCGGAGATGTCTGCGCCCTTCTTGTTGGCCACGGCCAGAATGAGTGCGTTGAGCATGCTCATGGGCGCCGCCAGCGAGTCGACGAACGAGATCATCTCGCTGCGCACGAGCAGCGAATTGCTGGACATCTGGTTGATGGGCGACATCTCGCTGTCCGTCACGCCGACGATCGTCGCGCCGCGGTCGCGTGCAAACTGGATGGTCTTGAGCGCAAGCTCACTGTAGCGCGGGAAGCAGATGCCGATGACCACATCGTCTTTGGAGACGCGGAAGAGCTGGTCGAACGAGCCGGCCGCGCCGCCGTTGACCAGAGTGACATTGTCGAAGATCAGGCGGAAGTAGAAGTTTAAGTACCCTGCCAGAAACGAGGACGAACGGAAGCCCACGATGTAGATGCGGCGCGCGCCGATGATCGTGTCGACCACGCGCTCAAATTCCGCGCCGTCGGTCTGGTCGATGGCCATGCGGATCTTCTCCATGTCGCGCTGCAGGACGTTCGTCATCAGATCGGACCCTGCGAGCTCGCCGTCCGACGCCTGAATGCGCTGGATGCTCGTGAGCTTGCCGCGAATCATCTCCTGCAATGCACGCTGCATGCTCGGATACCCCTCGTAGCCGAGCTGGGTGGCAAAGCGCACGACGGTCGACTCGCTGACCTGCACGGTCTTGCCGAGCTTGCTGGCCGTCATAAACGCGGCCTTATCGTAGTTTTCCAGAATGAAACGTGCGATGAGCTTTTGCCCCTTGGAAAAGCTGCTCATGTTCTTTTCGATATTATGTAAGATATTCTTTGTCATAAGATCGTCCTCTGTTACTTTGATTTTGTTGCTTGGAGCTCATGCTCCGTTAGGTCGCGCCACGCGCCTTCGGGAAGAGCCCCGAGTTTGAGCGCGTGCTCCTGCACGCGCTTTAGGCGCTTGACGTGTAATCCGGCGGCAGCACACATGCGCCGGATCTGCCGGTTTTTTCCTTCATGGATGGTGATGGAGAGAACGGCGGTGTCCCTCCCCTGCCGCAGCACGCGCACCTGCGCGGGCCGGATGGGCTCGCCGTCGAGCTGTGTCATGGAAGCGAGCGCTTCTGCCGCTCCCCTGACCTCGCCCGCGACGCTGACCTCGTAGACCTTGTTGACCTCGTAGCGCGGGTGCAGAAGATGCTGCATCCATTCGCCGTCGTTCGTCAAAAGCAGCAGTCCCTCGGAGTCGAGGTCGAGCCGACCGACGGGATAGACGCGCTCGCCGCAGTCTTTGACGAGCTCGGCGACGGTCTTTCGCCCTTTTTCGTCAGATAGCGTGCAGACATAGCCGCGCGGCTTGTTGAGCATCAGGTAGCGCTTCTGCCCCTCCTGTGTGAGCGGCCTGCCGTCGACGGTAATTTCGTCGACTTCGGGGTCGGCCTTCTGCCCGAGAAGCGCAGTCTTGCCGTTCACGTGCACGCGTCCCGCGGCGATCCACTGCTCGGCGGTGCGCCGGGAGCAGAGCCCCGATTCGGCGATGAGCTTTTGAATTCTTGCTTCGGCCAGGTCGATCCCTCCTTTACTTTGCCGACAGAAATTGCCAGAGCTTTTCCGCCAGCGACTTATTTTTGCTTGTTTTGCTCTTTGTTTCCTGCGCCTGTACGCTGCACGCGCTGACAAGGTCAACTCTTCCGACCTCAGTCTCGCCGCAGGAGATGACGAGCGTGCCGAACGTTTGTCCCTTCCGCACGGGGGCGGAGACGGTTTGCGGCAGCTCGGCGCGCACGCTCAACGATTCACTCTCCGAGACAGGATAGCAGAAGCTCTCCGCCGCGACGGCGGACACGCTCTGCCCGTCGACGCTTACGCTGCCGTAGGCCTCGCCTTTTTTCGCACCGCTTGAGAGCGCATACGCCGAAAAGCCGTAGTCGTAGAGTGCCGCGTGATCCGCCCAATCGCTGCCGTCGTGCAGCGTGACGGCGATCATGCGCATCCCGCCGCGCTCGGCACAGGTGACGAGCGTGCGCCCCGCGTCGCCGGTGTAGCCGGTCTTGAGGCCGACGCAGCCGGAATACGACGCGAGCAGCTTATTGTGGTTCGTCATCGTGCGCGTGCCAACGCTCGCCGTGCGCGTTGAAACGATGCGTGCGAACGTCGGATTCTGCATGGCGTAGGCCGCAAGGCGCGCCATATCGAGGGCACAGGAGCTGTGCCCCATTTCGTCGAGACCGCTCGGGTTGGCAAATGACGTGTGCTCCATGCCGAGGGCTTTCGCCTTTTCGTTCATCCATCGGACAAACTGCGCGCTGCCGCCGCTCCCGCCGCAGTGGGCGGCGATGCACTCCGCCGCGTCGTTGCCGGACGGCAGCATCAGACCGTAGAGAAGTTCCTCCATCGTGAGCGTTTCGCCCTCGAGAAGGTACATCGACGAGCCCTCGCGCAAGTGCTCGCGTTTGACCGTGACCTTCTCCGTGAGTTCGCTGTGCTCCAGCGCGATTAAGCAGGTCATGATCTTCGTCGTACTCGCGATGCTGCGCTCCTGCGTTTCGTTACGCGATGCCAGCACCCGCCCGCTGCCCGCCTCCATCAAAACGAACGCGGCGGCGGCAGTCTCCGGCGCGGCGGCCTGACAGGTCAAACTGCTTGACAGGCAGGAAACAGCAAGGAAAACGGCAAATACGCATCGGGCAAAATGCGGCATGGGATCACTCCTTCATTCGGAATGCCCCTATTATGCCCGAAATCAGTAGATATCTTTCTCTTCTCTCTTCTTGTCCACGAAATTTTGCACGCGGTCGAGCACTTCCGGCACAAGATCAAGCACGCGGTCGACCGTTGCCGCCGCAGGAATGGCCACGGGCATCACGCGCGTCAGACCGTCCTTGACGACGAGGAACGCGACGGGGTCGACCTTGACGCCCGCACCAGCGCCGCCACCGAAGTGTGCGGTGTCGGTCTTGCCGTAGTCGCCGCCGCCCGCGCCGAAGCCGAAGCTCACGCGCGAAACGGGGATGACGGTCACGCCGTCGGGCGTTTGGATCGGCTCTCCGATGATGGTGTTGGAATCGACCATATCACGGATCTTATCCATCGTGGTGTCCATGAGATCGTTGAGCGGGGTCTTCTTTTCGATGTTTTCCATGAGGTTCATCCTTTCTTTTTATGCGGTCAGTTTTTCACTGTGTTCACTGTTTTGAGGTGTGCTCTCCGTTGGTTTTTCCGCGGGAGCATCGTTTTTATGCGCCTTTTTATAGCGCAGGTACCATTTGAGCATCGGAATGAGCAGCGCAAGTGCGATGTGCAGCCCGTCGCGGATGCGAAGCGACAGGCCAACGGTACCCTCTGCGTGCGTCTTTTCAGAGCTGTAATCCATGCGCAGGTGCAGTGAGGGATCAGGGATATGGAAGAGGTCTTCAAGGTGCGGCATCACACCCCACATCGCGGCGCTCGCATAGCCGTAGGTCTGCGCGATATCCGCGGGGTCCGTGCCGCCGAAGACGACGAGAATTTCCAGCGGGTCGATGCGAAGGCGCTTGCAGGTGCGTTTCGCTGTCTCCTTGAGCGCCGAGAGCGCCGTCGTGATGAGGTCCCTGAGCTCCTCTTTTGTCGGCTTGGGAAGCGAGGGCTTTTTCTTTTGCTTCGCCTCTTCTCCCTCTGACTTTGGCTTCTTCTCCTTTGCCTTTTTTTTCGGCGTTTCTTTCTTTTCCTTTGCTGGCAGCAGCGTGAAGCGGAACGGGCCGACCGAAAGCTGCACGCGCAGCTCGTCGCCGAACTGCATCAGCGCGCCCACGCGCAGAAAGCCGATCAAAATAAAAATGAGCAGGATGATGCCAATTACCTTCAGCGCAGTCAATCGACCACCTCCCTCTTTTTACGCTTCACGCGGTTTTAATGCTTTACGCGGTCAGTGTTCCACGTTTTCGGGAACGCTACCTTCTTTTTCCGTCATGGCGCTGGGGTCGAGGATCGTGCCGTCCTCCGTCATGCGGAGCTGACCGTCGGCCTCAAGACCCGGCATTTCCGGCAGCTCCTCGAGCGAACCCAAATGGAAATCGCGCAGGAACTTTTTCGTCGTGCGGTACAGCCTCGGCCGTCCCGGCACCTGCAAACGTCCGCACTCCTCAATGAGCCCGCGCTCAAGCAGCAGCCCTACGGTGTACGAGCTGTCCACGCCGCGCACCTGATCGATGTAGGCGCGGGTCGTGGGCTGGTAGTAGGCGATGATCGTCAGCACCTCCAGCGCGGGCTGAGAGAGCTTGGCGGTCTTGCGAATTTCAAACGCCTTGCGGATGACGTCGGCATAGTCCGGCGACGAGCAGAGCTGATAGCTGTCCTCCATGCGGACGAGGCGGATGCCGCGGCGCTCGAAGGCGTAGTAATCACCGAGCTTTTGCAATACCTGTTCCGCGGTCGGACGGTCCAAATCGAGCGCAAGGCAGATGCGGTCGATGGGAAGCGGTTCGCCGCTGGCGAACAAAATGCCTTCGATGGCCGACTCGACCTCGCGCAGATCCAAAGATTCCAAAGACATAGCATTCCTCGCTTTTTACAGATTGATACGGTCGGGGGCGTCGTCCCCGCACTCCACGGTGCAGTCCGTGTCAGAACCGGCCAGATGGATGACTTTTTCGCGGCAGAGCTCCAGAACGGCGATGAACGTCGCCACGATCTCGCTGCGGCTGCGGCTGCCGCGGAACAGCAGCTTAAAGCGCGTCATGCCGAACTCCTTGAGCCGGTGCAGGATTTCCTCCGCCTTGCCCTTGACGGGATACGGCTCGCGGCGCACGATCTCGCTCAGCGCCGCGCTCGGCGGCGCGGCCAGCTTCTCTCCGCGCTCCATGATCGTCTGCATGGCGAGCACGAGGTCGGCCTTTTCATGACTGTACTCGTAGATTTTGCCGCGCCGCATGGGCTCGGGCTGGCGCGTCATGATGCTGCGGCCAAACTCGCCCATCGGGCCGAGCGTTTCAGTCAGCGTCTTGATGCGAAGGTACGTGTCCTTTTGCTGGCGCTCTTTGAGCGAGGCAATGAGCTCGTCCATCTCGCTCTGCGCCTGCTCATCCTCAAGCGAGAGCAGCATGCGCGTTTTGATGTACATTAAATGTGCCGCCATCGTGATGAATTCGCTCGCGACCTCGAGATCGAGCTGCTTTCGCTGCTCGAGATACGCAAGGTACTGGTCCAGGATCAGCGCGATGGGAATGTCCTGGATCTCTATTTTATTTTTCGACAGCAGGAAGAGAATGAGGTCGAGCGGCCCTTCAAAGTCCTGCAGCGTCTCCGCGCTGCGCTCATGCACCACGCCCTCCAGCTTGAAAACGGGATTGTCCATGACATTCCTCTCACTTTATCAATATACGATCCAGTTGACCAGAAGCTCGTACATGCGGTAGATGCCCTCACTGAGGATATTGTCTCCCACGCCGAGCCAGACGAGCACAAAAAGAACAAGCATGCCGTATTTTTCATACCGCATCAGCGTCATGTACGCGCGGTCGGGCAGAAAGGCGAAGAGCACCTTCGACCCGTCGAGCGGCGAGATCGGGATGAGGTTGAAAAGCCCCAGACCGACGCTCATGTACGCCGTCATCGCAAGGAAATTCAAAAGGCCGCTGCAAAACGCGGTATCGACATAGTGCGCGATCGTGATGCGCGCGCCGAGCAAGAGCAGCATCGCCAGCAGCAGATTCGACACCGGCCCCGCCAGCGCTGTGATGGCCATACCCTGCTTCGGCTTTTTGAAATACCGCATGTCGACCGGCACGGGCTTTGCCCAGCCGAAGCCGACGAGCAGCATGGCAGCCAAGCCGAACCAGTCGATATGGTGCAGCGGGTTTAAGCTCAAGCGGTGCTCGCGCTTGGCCGTCGGATCGCCGAGGGCATAGGCTGCAAGGCCGTGACAGGTCTCGTGCACCGTCAAGCATAAAAAGACGCCGAGCACGCGCAAAAGCGCATCGGTCAGCGAGCCCCAGTCGATGGACTGGAGCAATTCCTGAAAACTGTTCACGCAATTTCTCCGTAAAAAATATGCAAATCGCGAAGACTTGCATTGCATTCTATTCCTATTATAACAGCCCTTTTCCCACATGACAAGGGATTTTGCAATTTTTGCTGCATTTTGCTTTCAAAAATTGACGCATTTTTCTCTGTCAAATTGCGAAAAATGACAAAAAGCGTCCCAACCGCATGGTTGGGACGCTTTGCAGGATAGGATATCCGGTTATTTCTTGAGGCGCTTGTCGCTCTTGGTCGCAAGGTGCGTGCCCAAGGACTGGAAGATCTGCACCAGAATGATAAGCAGCACGACCGCCGCGAACATCACAAGGTACTTGTAGCGATAGTAGCCGTAGTCGATGGCGATTTTGCCGAGGCCGCCGCCGCCGATGATGCCGCTCATCGCCGAGTAACCGAGGATGGTCGTGAGCGCGATGGTGAAGTTCTGGAGGAGCGAGGGAACGCTCTCGGGGATCATCACCTTGCAGATGATCTGCATGGGCGTTGCGCCCATGCTCTGCGCGGCCTCGATGATGTTAGGGTCGACCTCGCGCAGGCTGCTCTCAACAAGGCGCGCGACGAACGGGAACGCCGCCACGACCAGCGGAACGATGGTCGCGGTGGTGCCGACGGTCGTGCCGATGATAAGGCGCGAGAGCGGGAAGACCATGATCATTAAGATGAGGAACGGGATCGAGCGCAGCAGGTTGATGATGACGTTCAGAATGCTCATCAAGGCCTTGGGAAGCGGCAGAACGCCGCCCTTCTCCCCCGCTACGAGCAGCACGCCCAGCGGAAGGCCGATGACGACGGCCAGCGCCGTTGACAGCAGCGTCACATAAAACGTCTCCCAGATCGCCTTGGGGAACTGCGTCTGCATGGCGACGGTGAGTTCCGCGATGGAATCCGGGGAAAAGAGATTACTGTACATCGACGCTCGCCTCCTCTACCTGAAGATTTTCAATGCTTCTTAAAAAGTCCATGGCCTGCTCAAACTGCGCATTCGGCACGCCGAGCAGCATGCTGCCGTACACCTCTTCGGAGAGCTTCTGCGTGTTGGCCGAAATGACCGTCGCGCTGATGCCCTCTTCGGTCGCAAGGCGCGCGACGAGCGGAATGGACGTCGTTTTTGCGCTGCGGAAGATGAGGCGGATGCGGCGCTGCTGCTGGGGGTCGGACACGTCGATGTCCGCGCCGCGCGGGAACACGAGGTGGCGCGCCGCCGCGGACTTGGGCGCGGAAAAGACGGTAGAAACAAGGCCCTCTTCCACGACTTCGCCGTCGTCGAGGATAGCAACGTGATTGCAGACATCCTTCACCACGCTCATCTGGTGTGTGATGATGACGACGGTGATGCCAAGCTTTTTGTTGATGTCGCCGATCAGCTCGAGGATCTGGCGCGTCGTCTTGGGGTCGAGCGCGCTCGTGGCCTCGTCGCAGAGCAGGACCTTGGGGTTCGTGGCGAGCGCGCGGGCGATGGCAACGCGCTGCTGCTGTCCGCCGGAGAGCTGTGCGGGATAGGCCTTGGCCTTATCCTTGAGCCCCACGATGTCGAGGAGCTCCAGCGCCCGCTGTTCGCGCCACTTCTTCTCTCCCCGCAGTCCGGAAAGCTCCATCGGAAAGCAGACGTTAGCGAGACAGTTTCGCTGCATCAGCAGGTTGAAGCGCTGGAAGATCATCGTGATCTCGCGCCGCGCCGCGCGGAGCTGCGCGGGGGTCATCGTGTCCAGACGCTGTCCGTTCACGATGACCTCGCCCTCCGTCGGGCGCTCGAGCATATTGATACAGCGCACGAGCGTGGATTTGCCGGCGCCGCTCATGCCGATGATGCCGTAGACGTCGCCGTCTGGAATGGTCAGGGAGACGTCCTTGAGCGCGTCTACCCGTCCGCCGGCTGTTTCAAAGGTTTTGCTTAGATGCTTCAGTTCGATCAAGAACGCTCCCTCCTTTCTTTCTTACTTGGCGCTCAGCGCATCGAGCGTGGTCTGCTTGCCGCCGTACAGGCCCATGGGCTCGACGTGGATGGCGGCAACGGAGACGATGTGGGTGTTGTTCTCGGCGTTGAAGTCGTCGAGATAGGGCTTGTGCTGGAAGTAGTTGGCGTCGACGGTGCCGTCTTCGACAACGGTGTTGGGCACGACATAGTCATTGTAGACCTGAATGTCGAGAGTGATGTTCTTTTCGGCAAGAATTTCCTTCACGACCTCGAGAATCTCAGCGTGCGGGGTCGGAGAAGCGGCGATGGAGATGGTCTCACCGCTCAGAGCGTCGTAGTCGACAGTGGCGTCAAAGCCGTCGGTCGGGGTATCCACGGTGCTGACAACGGAGCCGTCATACTTCTCGTTGATGTAGTCGACGACCTGCTGGCTCTCCAGAGCGGCGATCAGGGCGAGGATCTTGGGAGAGGTCTCGTTGCCTTCCTTCACGGCCAGAATGTTGGCGTAAGCGGAGGAGGAGCCTTCGATCACGAGGGAGTCGGCCACGGGGTTCAGGCCCGCGTTGATGGCGTAGTTGGAGTTGATGACGGCGTAGTCCTCGTCCTGCAGGACGTTGGGC
>ONZY01001463.1_pt1 | contig 16984 bp, 10 predicted proteins | sample 1671451 | NCBI WGS metagenome assembly ONZY01 (sample SAMN06348158, study PRJEB24527) | human gut metagenome | biome: human gut; feature: ankylosing spondylitis patient; material: feces | host: Homo sapiens | place: China | collected 2015-10 | reverse complement strand
GACGCTCTTCCGATCTAAAAACAATGGATTATAATTAAGTTCTGATAGAACTTATCTAAGTGTAAAAAGTGAGTTTAAATGTTTTAGGGCTATTTAATAATTTAAAAAGAGATTTATGAAGAAAAAATTAGCGCTGCTATTTGGATACCTTTTTATAGGTATCGGGCTGATAACAGCTCAAACGCAGAAAGTCACGGGGACAGTGATTTCCGATGATGACAAACAACCTGTTGTAGGGGCTTCAATTGTCGTAAAAGGCACTAACTTAGGTACAATAACAGACATAGATGGGCATTTCACATTATTGGATGTACCACATTCAGCAAAAATATTGCAAATATCATATATAGGTATGAAAACGGAGTCGGTTCCTGTTCAGCCGACTGTTAGAGTTATCTTAAAGTCTGACACACAGCTGATGGATGAAGTTGTTGTGGTAGGCTATGGATCAGCAAAGAAATTAGGTTCAGTGGTCGGCTCGGTAACGACGGTAAATAATAGTAAGATCGCTAACCGACCTGTGGCTAATGCCGGAGATGCATTACAAGGTCAAGTTGCCGGTTTACAAGTATTTACTCCCAGTGGAGAACCAAGTGGAAGTGTTGTAATGCGATTGCGTGGAGTCAGTTCGATCAATTCAAATACAGAACCTCTTTTTATTCTCGACGGCTCACCTATATCATCCGGAGCATTTACAGCATTAAATCCGAACGACATCGAAAGCATGACCGTATTGAAAGATGCCTCTTCAACAGCTATATATGGCTCCCGTGCTGCTAACGGAGTCGTGATAATGACTAGCAAGAAAGGAAAAATGGGACAGAAGGCCCGTGTTAGTATCAATGCGCAATATGGCTGGTCGAAAATGACAGGAGATAATATAGAGATGATGAACACTGAACAATGGCTTAACCTGCAGGAAATGCTAGATCCGGGAAAAGCATACGACACTACATTTCAAAAACGGAAGAAGTTCTATATAGATAATGGTATATCTACAGACTGGGCGGATGTCTTCTTCGGAGATGCAGCTCCTACCCAACAATACGATGTAAATGTGGTTGGCGGTTCCGAAGGTATCAACTACTACATTTCATTTGGACATTATGATACAGAGGGAATCATGGACGATTCCTCATTGCGCCGTGAGACTTTGCGCAGTAATGTGGAAGTAAAGGTAACCGACTGGCTGAAAGCCGGGATTAACGTGAACCTTTCCTATCAGAAATATAACACGACAACTTTCGGAACGGAAGCTAACAGCGTTTATAATAAAGCGTATGCTGCCCGTATTTATCGTCCTGACCAAACAATAAACGAGATATTGACAGACGAAGAAGGCAACTTTACAGGTTATGGGAAACGATTGGACTATTTTGACGATATGGGATATTATAATCCGTATTACTTGGCAGAACTTCAACCGAATGACCGGAGTACGGTACGTATCAATGGCAATACCTTCTTTAATATAAACCCAATAAAAGGATTGAATATCCGTACCTCACAGGCGGTAGATGCCTTTGATTATCGTAACTCCCATAAAGCCTATCCGGAAGGCCCCTTTGAAGGGGCAGGAGTGGCGTCCGAGTCTTTTGAACGTTATTATTCATTTACTTTCACCAATACGGCGGAATATAAATTCAGTCTATCAGACAAGCATCTTTTCACCGTGTTGGCAGGACAGGAGTCCATTATCACAAAGAATGAAAATTTCTCGGCAACTTCTAAAAAAATGGTAGACTCACGAATGATGCTGATGGCAGCTGGAGCAGAGTCAGAAGTGCCGATACATTCGATGTATGACAAGGTTTTCAATTCTTATTTCGGCACAATCAGCTACAGTTTTGCTGATCGTTACTATGTCGATTTGGCAGCACGACGGGACGGGTCTTCCTTGTTTGCCAAAAATAACCAGTGGGCAAACTTTTATTCTTTGGGAGCCATGTGGGATATGAGAAAAGAGAATTTCCTGCAGAACGTTTCATGGTTGAACAGTTTGCAGTTGAAGGTGAGCTATGGAACAACAGGTAATTCCGGTATCAGTGCCTATAATGCATTGGCATTGGTCGGTTCCGGTTTGCTGTATAACGGACAACCGGGTATTGCTCCTTCTACCGTCGGCAATGATAACCTGACATGGGAAAGCATGAAAACACTGAATGTAGGCATCAGTACAAGAGTGTTTGACCGCTTTTCTGTAGAATTGGAATTTTATAACCGCCAGACGGACGATATGTTGATGGGGTATCCATTGTCATACACTACCGGACACGGAAGCAGTGTGGAAAATGTAGCAAGTATGCGTAATCGTGGTTTCGATATTACTCTGGGAGTGGATATTCTGAAAACGAGAGATTTTTCATGGAGTGTTTCCGGAAACCTGAATTATAATAAGAATGAGATAACTAAACTATTTAACGGATTGGATGAATATACTTTGCCTGATACCGGTTTGAAGATGAAAGTCGGTAAACCTTGGGGAGAATACTACTATGTAAGATGGGCAGGGGTCGATCCGCGTGACGGATATAATACATGGTATGATAAAAATGGAAATCTGACAAAAAGCTATTCGGAAGAAGATGCAGTTTTTGTCGGCAAGCAACGTTATGCTCCATGGTCCGGAGGCTTTGGTACCCAGTTCGGATGGAAAGGAATTTCCGTCAGTGCCGACTTCTCTTTTATGCTCGGCCAGTATATGTTGAATAATGAGCGCTTTTTTACAGAGAATCCCACTTTTGCAGGTTCGGACAATCAAACTGTAGAAATGCTTACCATGTGGCAAAAACCGGGAGATGTAACCAGAATTGCTACTCCCGACTCCCCGATGCAGTTTGATACGCATTTACTGGAAAATGCTTCATTTATGCGCATGAAAAACCTGACTGTCGGGTACACCCTTCCGCCCAAAGTGATTCAGAAAACAGGAGTAATCAGTAACGCCAGAATCTACTTTGTAGGACGTAATTTACTCACAGTGACTAAATATAAAGGATATGACCCGGAAGTAGACAGTAATATCCAGTTGGGGAACTATCCCAATACCAAGCAATATTCTTTCGGAGTCGAACTAACTTTCTAAAAACATAAAGAATGGTGAATATGAAGAAAATATCTATAATAGCATTGACTATACTGACACTAGGAATGACTTCCTGTGATATGGATAAAATGCCATACGATGCTGTTCCTACAGAGGAAGCGTTAACAACCATAGTCGGTTTTGAAGAAGCACGTGCCGGTATCTATTCCGTATATTTAGGACTGACAGGAGGAAGTTATGTATTAGCTCCGGAAGTTCAGGCAGATGCCTTTAATGCAGTGGCGGATTTCTCTAATAAATATGGTGAGTTGCACCGTTGGACTTTCGAAAGCACCAACTCTACCGTAGAAACAATCTGGTCGAACTACTATGCCGCTATCGGACGTGTCAATTTCTTTATTGACGGGGTAGGTAAGATTGATGAGAACCCGGAAATCGAATTGACTGAAACCCAGAGACAACAGATTAATGTATATGAGGGGGAAGCGTATTTTACGAGAGCATACTGCTACTTTTATCTGGCTACCTTATTTTGCCGCGATTACGATGTGGCTACTGCGGCAAACACTCCGGGACTACCACTTCAGGTGAAATATGAGCCTAAACTTCCTGCTACCCAATATCCGGGACGATCTTCACTGGAAGATACTTACAAACAAATATTGGAGGACCTCGAAGAAGCCGAAGAACGTATAGAGACTGCTAAGAATGGCATTGCTGATTATGACAGGTATATTAATGGCGCATACGTGACAGTCAACACGGCTCCCAAGAATTGTGGGAATTATATCACGGTAGATGTAGTGACTGCCTTGAAAGCGCGTGTTGCCCTGCAGATGGATGACTATGAAAATGCAGCCAAATATGCAGGAGACCTGGTTAATTCGAACAGATATCCATTATCGAACACAGCAACAGATTTTGAAAGTGTATGGAAGAATGACAAGGGAACGGAAACCATCTGGCAGATTGCCATGACTAGTGCCGACGATGCCGGTGTACCTCTGGGGACTATTTTCATCGGTTATCCGACTACAAAGAAGGACTATATTCCTACACAAACACTGATTGACCTATACAATGAAAAAGATATCCGGCTAAAGACTTATTTCGGAAAATATCACTTAACCGTATCGTCAGGTAATGCAGCAGATATCTATTTCTTTAATAAATACCCGGGTAATGAATATTACAATGCATTAGGAAGTGAAACACGCTATTTAAATCAGCCGAAACCATTCCGAATTGCTGAAATGTATCTGATTGCCACGGAAGCTAATGCAAAGATTGGAACCGCAGCTGCTGTGAAAAAGGGTAATGACGCTTTGAATGCATTAAAAAAAGCGCGAATCGAGGGATGGACTGATGCAACCTACGATCAGGAAGCTTTATTAAATGAAATCATGAACGAACGGGAACGTGAGCTTGTAGGTGAGGGATACCGGTTGATGGACCTGAAACGTTGGGGGAAAGGTGTGAAGCGTGGAAAACCGCAAAGCAAAGGACTGGTGCTTTTCCCGGGACAAGCAAGTACTGACGGGCTGGATAAACCTGTGGATGACCAGCGGATGCTTTGGCCTATTCCTAAGACAGAAATGGATGCCAACCCTCAATTGGCAGGTCAGCAGAATCCGGGATATTAATCAATGAATAACGTAAATTATCAAATACTTGAGTAAAATGAACTATCTGAAAATATACACCCTTCTTCTATGTGCCGTTCTGATCGCCGCCTGTTCGGACGATGAGGAACAGTTCAATTCCGGAGCGGCTACGGTAAGTTTGCAGGAAACAGTAATGACAGTGAAAGAGTCTGCCGGTTTATGCACTGTGCCTGTCGTAGTGACAGGAGAACATACCGGAACTATCCGCGTGACGTTCGAATTAAAAGATCATACCGCCAAAGAGGATGAAAACTATATTGTCACCACAAAGACGCTGCTTATTCCTGCCGGTCAGGAAACTATAAATTTTGAGTTTAAAACTGTTGACGACAAGGTTGTCAATGACGACCGCTCTTTTGATATTGAAATTGCCGATGTGAAAGGGGCCTCCATTGGTACAAACAATCGTCTGACGGTGACTATCAAAGATAACGATTCCAGTTTTTATGAAACACTTTCGGGAACCTGGGTATTTACCGGAACAGCTTCTGCTACCAATGCTTCCAATGTACAAGTGGGATTTTCCGTAAAAGTGAATACCGCGGAAGAAGGTACGGAGGCATACGAGCATTATCTGGTTTGCTCGAATAAGAATGGATTTGATCCGGATAATGACATTGAGTGGGAATTTAGCTGGCGTTTGCATTATGAATATGATTCGGCGGCGCAGAAAACCTATTTATCTATTGTACCGGGTGAAGATGTCGCTTCTTATGGTCCGTATACCATTCGTTTCAGGAGACTGGCATTAGACGGAAGTACTTCTGACGTATATCGTGGAGAATATGATGCCGAAACTAAAACAGTCACTTTTGAGAATGCCAATCTAATTGGTGATATGTATAAGGACGGACTGATACAAATACAGAAATTCAGGCTATTTGGCTGTAAAATGGAACACATCAGATAAAAACAAGATTATTAACATAACAAATAAAAAGAACTTATGAGAGCACTAATTGTCTGCATTACACTGTTGTTTGCTTTGTTAACCTGTACTATGGCACAAATACCATCGGTTAAGGTTGAAGATACTAAGGGGGCACAAGTTAACACTGCATCCTTGGTTAATCACAAAACGCCTATGATTATTTCTTTTTGGGCAACAACCTGTAAACCTTGTATTCGTGAATTGGATGCCATAAATGAACAATTGCCCGATTGGTTGGAAGAAGCCAAATTCCGTGTAGTAGCTGTTTCAACAGATGACAGCCGTTCTACAGCTAAAGCGCGTGCATTGGCAGAGGGACATGGATGGGATGATTTTATCATGCTGTATGATAAAAACCAGGAATTTATGCGAGCTATGAATGTAAGCCTGACTCCACAGGTATATGTGGTGGATGCTGACGGGAAAATAGTCTATTCACATACCGGATATGCGCCGGGAAGTGAGCTGGAACTACTGAAAGCAATAAAAAAACTGCAGAAATAGAAACTGTTATTATCCATAGATAAACGCAATGACATGACTAAAATAAGAATTCAGGTGTTGGCTTTGCTAGCGTTAACATCAACATTGACCTATGCGCAGGAAGATAACAAGAAAGGTTATCTGACAGGGAGCTTTGAAACGAATACGATATATTACAAAGATGATAGTAAAACAGAAGCGGAATCACCGGAAGATCATTTCGGATCGAACAATTATCTGAAACTGGATTACTATCAGGGTAAGTTTGCCGTAGGTGTACAGTTGGAAGCCTATGAACCGGTACTGGTGGGATACCCGGCAGAATTGGAGAAAGCAAAACTAACCAACTATTACGTATCTTGGGCCGACAAGGATTTTTCCGTAACAGCGGGTACATTTTATGAGCAGTTTGGGAGTGGACTGCTATTCCGTAGTTGGGAGGACCGTATGCTTGGTTTGAATAATGCGGTGATGGGAGCACGTTTTACCTACAATTACAAGAATATTGTGGGGTTGAAAGCCATTTGGGGAACTCCACGTTTTGGTATGGACTTTTCCGATACACAAGTACGTGGCATAGATGTAAGTTTCTCCTTGTCTGAAATGCTTAGTTGGCAAAATACGTCCTTGAGTATCGAAGGAGGGGCGTTGAACCGGTATGAGAAGATCAGTATTGACCTTGAAGAAGAAGGAGGAAAACCTTATTCGAACGGCTTTTCGGGGCGGGTTAATTTTGAACGCTCCGGATTTACGGCAAAAGGTGAATATGTAGATGGTGGCAATAAGTATTATGATTTCATTCATGATGACAAGCTTTATGCGAAGAAACGTGCCAATGCGCAACTGTTGGAATTGGGATATAGCGGTAACGGGTTGGGAATAAATCTGACCGGACGTCGATTGGAATGGATGAACAGTGAGATTATTGCCGGTAATGGTTCAACTTCGAATCTGTTGAATTATGTCCCGGCTATGAGTACGCAATATACCTATATGCTGACCAACTTGCATCCTCACACTCCACAAACAGGAGAGGTGACAAAAGCAATCAGCGGGGAGATGGGCGGACAACTGGATGTTTTTTATCATTTTAAAAGAGGAACGGTCATCGGAGGCAAACGCGGTTTGAAATTACATGCAAACTTTTCTTCCTATTATGCTTTAGAAAAAGAAGGTACAGCCCAGATAGGCAACTTGTCATTCCGTGATTTTAGTATTGATGTGGAAAAGCAATGGACGAAGTCATTCAAAATGAATTTGCTTTATTCCATGCAAGAATATAGTCCTTCGTACGGAGCGAATAAGGCGACCAACCTGTCGAATATTTTTGTAGCAGATTTACAATATAAGTTCACACCTTCTTTTTCAACTCGCATGGAGTTGCAATACCTAACTACAAAGGAAGATCAAAAGGACTGGATGGCGGCCCTGTTGGAAATAAATTTTGCTCCGGCATGGAGCATTTACGGAAGTGATATGTATAATCACGGCAAGGATAAAATCCATTATTACAATGTGGGAGCCAGTTATGCCAAATCTCGTACGCGTGTAGCTTTGAGTTATGGTCGTAACAGGGAAGGGTATGTCTGTTCCGGTGGAGTTTGCCGGACGATTCCTAAATATACAGGGGCTAACCTGACTATAACGACTTCATTTTGAGTTTATCGAATCATTTATTAATTAGAATATAGAATATGAGAAAATTTACAATGTTTTTTATGTCAAGTCTGATATGCATGTGCGGATGTTTTACAGCGTGCAGCGGCAATTCAGACGACAATGGTGAAGAGCCGGACAACGGCGAAGTGACAGGACCTATTACTTTGACTGTGGATAAAGCCAAGATTGAAGCTAACGGGACAGATATGGCGACTTTTACGGTGACTGATGCCAAAGGGAAAGTACTGACAACCTCTGAATATATGAAGAATGTATATTTTGAAGATGTTACTACCGGTGATTATTTGGAGAGACGGACCAATACGTTCGTGTCAGTAGAAAACGGGACTCATAAGTTTAAAGCATATTATCTGGACTGGGAGTCGGATGAAGTTTCCGTAACCGCACAGAATCGTAAGAATTATGAACTTTTCTATCGCAAGGTGGGTGTTTTTAAAATGACTGGGACTTGGTGTACCTATTGTCCGGCCATGACTTCGGCATTAAAGAAAGTGGAAGAACTGATGCCGGGACGTATGGTGAAAATGGCTTTTCATTCTTCCAGCAGTTCAGCTACTGATCCCTTCCATTTGTCACAGACAAGCACCATCATGAGCCGTTTTGGAGCATCCGGCTTTCCTACCTGTATTTATGATTTAAAAGTGATGTCAATAGACAGGAATGTGAGTGCTATCAAACAGACATTACAAAGCCAAATTAGAAAATATCCGGCTACATGCGGAATCAAGGTAAATACATCCTATAATTCTTCTACTGGCGAAATTACGGTAAATGCTGCATTGAAGTCGAGCGAGAGAGGAGAATATGACTTGGTTTATGTCTTGGTGACTGATGGCTTGACAGCATCCGGAGGAAATGAGACCTCGTATGACTATACGGTAAGAGCTATTTCCAACAATTACCTGTCGATGTCAACCAACGGACGGTTTACTGTAGATGCAAACCAGGAGCACACTGCCGCTACTTTCAGCATTTCTAATGCAAAGAACCTGAATCCTGCCACATCGCGTGTAGTGGTTTATGCATTACGTAAAGTAGATGACGCATATATGGTGGATAATATAACCGAATGTTCTATTGATGGTAGTATAGACTATCTCTATAATGATTGAGGCTTATGAAGAAATTATACTCGACAATTCTACCAATTGTAATGATCCTTTGTTTAGCAATGCTGTCATCTTGTTCCGGTAGTTCGGACGAAACGGAGAATGGAGGGACGGATGACGGCATTTTGCGTATTACGGCCGATAAGACGGCTATACAGGCAGACGGGGTAGAAAAAGTGACCTTTACAGTCAAACTGGGTACAAAAGATGTAAGTGAAGAAAGCACGATGAATCTGATTCTGGTAAAGGAGTCAGGAGAGGAAAAGCTGGATTATGGTGTCCGTGCTTTCAGCACTTCAGTGCCGGGTACGTATGTTTTTAAAGCCCGCTATTATGAGGGAAAAGCAATGTTTAGTGAAAATGAAGTGACCGTTCAGGTTGCTCCCGTATCAGGAGGGACCAGCTACTATCATAAATTACTTGGAATGCAGTTTACTTCTGTCGGATGTCAGGCTTGTCCGGCACTTAGCACTACATTGAAAGCAATTCAGGAGGAACAACCGGGACGACTGGCTGTAGCTTCTTTCCACATGGATTTCGGGGGAATGACGGATCCTATGAGTACAGCAGCTACCAATAGTTACCGGACTAATATTCTCGGTAATTTCTCCGGACTACCTCGTCTCTTTTACAATCTGCGTAAAGGTACTAAAGAAATGATCAGTATCAAGAGCCAGATTGAAGAGGAACTTCAAAAAGAACTAAGTAACTATCCGGCTTCATGCGGGGTAGCTATTGAGTCTGTGTATAATGCTTCTGACCGTACGGTGACGATTACTGCCAAATTAACTTCCAATGTAACAAACACTTATCGTTGTTTGATTTATCTGGTAGAGGATGGAATCAAATACTTTCAAACGAATGGTGGGAATGATTATACGCATAATAATGTAGTACGCGCAGTGGTGTCCACATCGTTGAACGGCGACCGTTTCAATGGGGAAGTAAATGCGGGAGTGGAATCTACCATGCAACGATCTTATCAGTTGGAACCGGGATGGAATGTGGATAATATGCGTGTGATTGTGTCGATGTTGACAACGCTGGATGGGGGAAAAACTTATACGTGTAACAACGTAAATGAGTGTAAACTTGGAGAATCGGCAGATTACTTGTATAACGAATAAAGACGAGTTATGTGTATAAATGTCTATAAAATAATATTGCTGGTCTGTATATGCTGTGTAGGAATCTTCTGGATTTCCTGTTCAGGCAATTCCGATGATTCGGAGCAGACAGAAGTGATTTTGAGCGTCAATAAAAACACGTTGATTGCTGACGGAAAGGATGTTATAACCTTTACGGTAATGCATGCGGGAATAGATGTAACTGCTGATGCAATCATCCGTTCCGTGATGGACGGACAAACTTTGGATGGAAGTACATTTTCTACTTCTAAAGCCGGAACCTATGCTTTTGAGGCATCTTATGGTAACTATGTATCCAAGTTGGTAACGGTTGTTGCGAGTGCCACACCGGGTGAACCTTCTAAGTTTGTAAGACGCGTTTGTGCAATGGAGTTTACTGGGACGTGGTGTGCCATGTGTCCGGCAGGAATGACTCGCCTGAACTATTTGATAAATTCGAGTTATGAGGGTGTTGTTTATCTGATGTCATTTCATGTCGATGGAACAAGTGCTGATCCGATGACAATCGAACAGTCTTCGATCCTTTCCAGAAAGTTTTCTATCTCCGGTTATCCTTCATGTGTGGTTGATATGCGTGAGGCAATGGGGCTGTCTGAAAATTATAGTGTCATGCGGACTGTATTTAATAAGTCTTTGGAGGAGTATCCTGCATCTTGCGGAGTGGCCATCCAGTCACAATATAACGGACAGGCTGATGTGACGGTAAGCGTTAAATCGGAAAAAAGTGCTGAATATCGTTTGATTTTATATGCGGTAGAAAACGGATTGAAATATCAACAAAATGACGGGGGAGTTTATCGTGATTACACACATAACCATGTGGTACGTAAATTACTGTCTGCTACCGTTGATGGCGATAAATTGGGATATATAGCGACCGGTAAGGAGTCGAGCAGGAGTTATACTGTTATAATGGAAGAAGAATGGAATGCGGAGAATCTTTCTTTTTATGCATTGGTTACCGATGAAAACGGATATGTAAATAATTTGGCTGTCTGCAAGGCTATTGATGGCGATGCCGATTATGAATATGTAAATGATTAATCACATTTATCACTTTTAATTATGAAGAAGAATTTAATTAGTTTATTACTCATGTTGGGATTTATCTTTGTGATAAGTCCTATGGTCCTTTCGTGTTCGGATAGTGAAGAACCGGGTGTAGAACCTGATGTACCAGTGAATCCGGATGTTCCGCTTCCTCCAAATCCGACACCAATAAGATGGGTTGAGAATGAAGTGGACGGTGGCGAACGTGGAGTAGGTATAAAAGTTACCAGTAACACTGAACATAATTTTGTATTTGAGTGTACTCCGGGTTCTAAAGTCCAATCTTATCGGTTGGATGTATATCCTTTATGTCGTATGTACAATTACTTATTCGAAAGTGTAGGGACAGGAGTACAAGCAACAGAGGAAGAGGTGGAAGATTTGATAATGGAAGCTATCTATAATTCCGAAGGTGCAGGTGCATATACGTTTAGTAGATCTACATTGGGAGACAGTTATCCGAATGCAGAATTTGACTGGGCCAATTCGAAATATTCCCAATCGGAAATCGTACCCGGAGCAGAATATCTGATTATAACTGTCGGTTGTAATGATGAAGGCGGACAGAATCCTGCAGATATGAAAATCTGTTATTTGAAGACTCCGGTTCAAAGTGTAATAGGCACTCCTCGTGTGGATATCGATGTCACAACAAGTTATCGTGCCGTTGGTATTCAATACCTCCCTAATACGGACAGTAAGTATTTCTATCAGTTTTGTGGAGATTCTGAACCTATTGATGCATTTATAAATACGTATGGAAAGTCGATGTATATAGACTTTATGAGACACTGGATTCAAAAAGCGGAAGATGCACAGGTTCCTCAAGAGGAATTGTATTATACGGTGGATTTTGGTTATACAGCAGATGCGAAAAGAATGATAACCGCTACCAGCATCGGGTTGGATGAGAACAAGACTCCGGGTGAATATGTCCGTCAGGACTTTCATTTGAAAGAAATAGACCTGAATGCAGAATTGCCGGAATGTAATCTGGAAATTAGTAGAATTGGTGCTTCCATGGTTGATATGAATGTGGAAATGAAAGACAATTGCGTTGCCATGTTTTATCGTATATTCAGTGCTTCTGACTGGGCTCCTTATGAAAATGCAGATGAAGCAACCATGACCACTTTGGCACGAACTTTAGACCAGGAGGGATGGGGTGTGAAAAATACGAATTTCGCTCAAAAAGGTTCCTATAAAGGTACAGAATTCCAATTTGATTTGCTTCCTGATGCTCCTTATGTAGTGGCTTACATTGGGCGTAATGAGTATGGGCAGTTATCCAAAGAAGTAAAGCATGCTTCATTTTCTACCAAAGCGCGTATTACTGATACTCCGGATGCATCTGAAGCTGATATTGATATAACGATCACTGATCCGGGACGTACAAGTCTGAAACTGAATTATTCATATAATCAGAAAACAGCCGTATTCTATCATCAGTATATTATGACACCGGATTTACTGGAAGATGCTAATAAAGCGGAATTAATCAATTATTTATTGTCTGCGGATTCCAATGTATGGCCTGCTAATGCGACAGGAGGAGTGGAAAGCTTTACCTGGACAGGATTGGACCCGGCTACCGAATATATATTTGCATATATGGCGGAAGACTGGAATGGCGTATTGACGGATGTGAAGATTGTAAAAGCTACTACCGAAGCAATTGTGGCAGGTCCGAATCCAACTATGGAATTACGTGCATATATGAGTGAAATGAATAATTTCACTGTCCAGTTTTCCATTATAAAGGATGTGGCTAAAGTTTATCATACAATTCTTGAAGATACGTATTCTGCAAGTGGTGATTATACCTATCAGGAGTGTATGGATGTATGGAAGGAACATTGTTTGGATTATGGCTTGACAACAGTAAATTCAACGACTCAATCATACGATAAGACAAGTGAAGCCAAACGTTTAGTTGCTTTATGTGTACCAATTGGGGCAGATAGTGATGGCAATGAAGTTATTGGTGACCTTTATACTGTATTCTATGATAAAGATAAAGGTATCATTACTGATCCTTCTGTATTGTTCCCGGATGCTCCGAAATCAGTAAAGGGTATGATAGGAACAACAAAACCACAAGTTATAAAGAAAGATAGACGGATTCCTGCAAATACGATTATTAGGGAGAAAGTGGATAGGAGTACTCCTGGTGCGATGATGAGCGGAAGTACTATTTATCTTGATTTGAAAAAACTGGGTAAACATCCTCACGCCAAATAAATAGTATTGGCACAATTATTCCGCACGATAGCGTGAAAGTCTGTCGTGCGGTTTTCTCTAATCATCTAAATTATCATGGATATGAGAAGAAAATATTTTTTATGTAGTATGGGGAAATATGTATGTTTCCTGGCAGTATGTGTGGTAATGTTGTCGTCATGTTATAATGACGATGATTTAAAAAACTCAATTTCCGGTCTGGAAGACCGCATGGATAAGTTGGAAGCTTCGTTACAAAGTGTACAGACGGATATTTCCACATTGAAGACACTGACTGATGCTTTATCTCAAAATAAATCAATCGCTTCTGTATTGGAGAATGAAGACGGAAGTTATACAATTAAGTTTTCAGATAAGACGGAAGTAACTATTCGTAATGGTGAAGATGGGGAGGATGCTCCGAAAATAACCGTGATAAAGAACGAAGAGGATGGTATCTATTATTGGGGAATAACTAGTACAGACGGTAAAAAGACATTCTTGAAAGATGGAGAAGGAAAAATGATGCCTGTAACGGCTGCCGCTCCTAAGATTCGCATTAATACGAATACGAAAGAGTGGGAGATTTCTACGGACGGTGGAAAGACTTGGGAACCTACCGGTGTTTACGCGTCCGGAGAAGGAACGGGAGATACCTCTCTTTTTAGTGGAGTTAGTCAGGATGATGATTATGCGTATTTTACTCTGAAAGATGGCACAATATTAAAGTTGTCGAAATCTAAGGAACTGAAATGTGATATATTGTCCGGAAAGCAATACTTTACGAACGGTGAGGAGAAATTGATTTCAGTTGAAATGAGTGGAATTTCGAAATATACCGTAACAAAACCTGATGGTTGGAAAGCTTCCCTGACAGGAAAAGGGCTGACTATTACTGCTCCTGTGGCAGAAAATCAGTATGCAGAGACGAGTGGCAAAGTAGCTATAATGGCTGTTGCATCTAACGGACAGAGTATTATCGCAGAGATTCCCGTAATCATAGGGGATGCTCCTATAGTTATATCTACTGTGGGGCAGACAGTTTCTACTACTTTGACGAATGGCATAGAAATGTATTATTTGGGAGTATTGGAAATCAATGAATATAGTGCAGAGGCTGTAGCAGAATTAGTAAACGGATATACTGCCCGTATGTATATGAAGACAGAGGCTCTTGATAAAATGCCGTTAGCTGAACTGATAGGTAAGGATCCCGAAGCTGGAAAGACGTATATGATTTGGGCAGTACCTTCATCTGAAGCTGGTAGTGCATATTTGCCTGATGATGTGATTGCCAGCGTGATTAAGACTGCTGCAACTGTAGAACTGAAGGTTTCGGATATTACTTTTGAAGGTGCAACGGTTTCTGCAATTAGAAAGGGATGTGACGTTTTTTACACAGGGATTGTAGATAAGTCCAATTATTCACCAGAAGGGGTTATTGACGATTTGGCCTTTGGGGGCGGAACCAAACAGTATTCGGATTATAATGGACCGTTGGAAGGTAAAGTGTTGGATTTTCTTCCAAGGGTAATACCAGGAACAACATACGTACTTTGGGCTATCCCTTATAAAGAAGAAAAGGGGTATAAAACAGAAGAACTAGTAGCGGTGGAGATTCCCGTTCCTGCGTTGACGTATGACGGAGCAGCGACTGTAAGTGTTAGTAGTATTGTTGCTACAGTTTCAAGTGTAAGTGCGACCATTACTCCCGGAACTGACTGCTATAAGTTCTATTATTCTTATATGAAAGAACAGACTTTGGCAAATTATGGCACTGACAAAGAAGTTATTTCCTATCTTATCAAAAACGGAGATTCTTCCAAAGAGGCAAAAAACTTTGAAAGAGCTTCTTTAGAACCGGGAACAAAAGGCTTTTTGGTTGCAGTAGCATTAAATGACAAAGGACAACTTGGATCATTAGTGAAAGTGCAAGCCGATTCTAGGGAAATATCTTATAACCCTTCAATTTCGGTGGATGTGGCAATAGAGGCAGGAACTGTTACTACGACTTTAACGCTGACCCCGACCGGAAATCCGGTGAAATTCCGTTATGTCCACATGAAATTGAGTGATTTCAAAAGCTATCCGTATTGGGGAAATGAAGAGACAGTAAAGCAAGCATTAATTATGAATGATAATGTTACTGAAATTGTTGCTGCTGAACTGAAGAATCATCAACTGGTGATTGAGGATATTGCATTTAATTCAGAATATGTACTGTTTATGATAGCAGTTGATGCTGATGGTAATCCTTCTTCGACTGTGACAAAGAAGGAATATACAAGTGCAAAGCCGACTTATGTGCGAAAAGAAAGGGACGCCGATTTGTGGAATGCCAGTGTTCCGGAAGTAACAATTGACAAGATAGAAAAAGACAAATTCTACACCGTTTCTTATACTGTGAAACCGAAGTCTGCCTGCAAAGTCTTTTATGTATTTGCAGGGCCGGCAGATTACCTGACTGGTATGTATGATGAACAAATCAGGTATGTGATGCAAAATGGTGTAAAACAAACAACAACTTATTCGGGAAGTACTTATGGAACATTGCCAACTAATATCAATGTTACCTGGATAGATGAAGAAGGACGTTTTTACGAGGTTTCTAAAACTGTAGTAGATGCTCCGACGCAATAATTTTAATTTCTAATTTAATAAAATAATAGATGAAAAACTTATTTAATAGCTTTTATAGTGTAGTATTGCTTGCTTTGTGTCTGATTGCTTTCAGCAATTGTTCGGATAGTGATGACGGAGGAGAAGTTGGCGGTACGGACAATGGAATCACTGCAATTAGCAGTGAAACGGAAAAGACTGTTTCACTTTATGGGGAAACTGTTGAAATCTCGTTTACTGCTTCAGGAAAATGGACTCCTTCTTTACAATACTCTACAGGATCGGACTGGGCGGCTATTACTAATACCAGTGGTAGTTCTGCTGCCGGTAAAGGAGGATTCAGGGTAAAGGTTGATAAAAATGAAGCCGGACAGGAACGAATATTGACAGTTGTAGTACAGGTGGAAGGATATAAAACGCCTGTTACAGTCTGTACAATTACGCAGGGAGGAGGTTCCGGAACAGCAGTAAATCTGGCTCTTAATGAGTATATGGATAAATATTTGAAGGAACATTATCTCTTTAAGGAAGAATATAATACACTGGATGTAGATTATGCATCAGTCTCTTATGATAATTTTCTGTCAACTTATCTTTTACCAATGAAAACTAACACGGAAGATGGTGGAACTTATCGTGCATTTTCTGTCAATGCAGGTAAGCGTTATATCTATTCTTATATAATGGAAACCGGTTCCAGTAGAACGCGCGCAAATACTCGTGCAACAAGTGTTGCAGGTTCGGGACTTGGTACGTTTTTCTCTTCTTATATGCCGGATAAGACAACTATTGGATTAGCCATTGGATATGTGTATTTAGGATCTCCTGCAGAAAAAGCCGGATTGAGACGGGGCGATGTGATTGTTTCTGTTGATGGGGTTACTTTGAACAGGAATAATTATCAGCAATACATGAGCACTCTGTTTTATGCAGGTGGAGGTGAAACTTTTAAGATTGGTTTTAGGCGTAAAGTTTTTGATGAAAACCGGGGCGGCTATGATTTAATAGATGGAACTACTACATTAACCACTGGT
>ONZY01001462.1_pt1 | contig 16996 bp, 12 predicted proteins | sample 1671451 | NCBI WGS metagenome assembly ONZY01 (sample SAMN06348158, study PRJEB24527) | human gut metagenome | biome: human gut; feature: ankylosing spondylitis patient; material: feces | host: Homo sapiens | place: China | collected 2015-10 | reverse complement strand
CATGCACACCGGCGACCTTGACGCGGCGGACGCGTGGTATCGGGAAAAAGCCCCGCGGGAGCCGACGCACCTGAACGTCATGCGGCGCTACCAGTATCTCACCCAGGCCATGGTGGAGCTGGAGGACGGCAGACCGGACGCGGTGCAGCTGACGCTTGTCCCGCTGGAGCCGTACATCCAAAACTGTGCCCGCATCATCGACGGCATTCACCTGAACATTTTGACGGCCATTGCCCTGCACCGCAAGCGGGACGAGCGGTGGCGCGAGCGATTGACGGTGGCGCTGGACGCGGCGGCGGAGTACCGCTTTATCCGCACCGTCAGCGTATACGGCACGGCGGTGCTGCCGCTGCTGGAGGTGCTGGACTGGGACGGCAACAAAGCATGGCGCAAGCGGCTGATGGCGGCGGTGCGGACGCAGGCGGCGTTCTACCCGCATTTCCTCGAACCCCGCCTTGCCCCCGGTGAGGAGTTGACGCCAACGGAGCTGCAAATTCTCCATCTGCTCTGCGCGGACAAGTCCAACGCCGAGATTGCCCGGATCATGGATGTGAAGCTGCCGACCGTGAAGACCCATGTCAGCCACATTCTCGAAAAGCTGGATGTGAAGCGCCGGGCGGAAGCCAAGACCGCCGCGAAAAAGCTGCATCTGGTACCGGAAGAGTTATAAAAACAACGTCCGGCGGACGCCGGATTCGACATAAATGCAAACTGATCTCAAGGAGGAAGGACATGAAAAAACGACTATTGAGTATGTTCATGGCGCTGGCCCTGTGCCTGACGCTGCTGCCCACGGCGGCGCTGGCGGAGGAGCTGGGGCCTGTGGACGGCACGTCCACCGTGGAAACGGCGGGCGCTGACGCGGAAGCGGAAGCCAAGGCGAAGGCCGGCGCGGAAGCAGTGGCCGCCGTGCAGGCGATGATCGGTAAGCTGCCCAGTCTAGGCGAGCTGAAGGGCATGGACAGCGACACGCTGAACGAAGCCTACATGGCCGTTCAGTCGGCCTATGACGCCTATGAGGCCCTTTCGGAGGAGCAGCAGGCGCAGGTCACCGGCGCGGACCGCTTCGAGGGGCTGTTCGGCTGGTTCAACAGTCAGGTGGCGGTGCTGGAGGATAGTGGAAATATTTACCCTGATGTCGTTGATGCAGATGGCGGCATTACAGCGGGTACTACTTTCAACCGAAACGGCCCTATCGTTGAAGACAGCAACGATAGTACGACCTTTTATAGCAACCAATACTACGTGGTTAAAGAAAGCAGTAACGTAACCATTAACGGAGATCTGATTATAGACAGTTGCACAAACAACGGCCTGATTCTTTGCAAGGGCGCAACGCTGACGGTCACGGGTGCTTTGATACACAAGGGCGGCACTTTTCCCATTTACGGGGTATCGGACAGCGGCAAAAACGCCGGGCGGCTGGTCATTCAGAATTCTTCCGGTAGTGGTGCGGCGATCCGGTCTGCGGCTGCGGATTCGGAGCTTAATATCGGCAGCGGCGAGCTGGAGATTTACGGCGGCAACTCCCAAAAGCTTGTTGATGGGGTCAAGCTGTACAGCAAAAATAAGGTACATACAGCTGCTCTTGGCGGCAAGCAGGTATTGCTTGCGGCGTGGAGCAATGTATCCTCGATAAAGGGAACGTCCCTCGTCCTTACGTACTGCGAGCACAGTGTCAACGATCAGCAGCAATATATCGCCGATGCGGACGGTACGGACGGCAGCCACATGCATCATCGGTATTGCACGGCCTGCGGCTTTACGTGGTCTTCTGAAGCGTATGAGCTTGGTCCTCTGGCGTATGATGAAAAGACCCATACAATGGGATGCGACGTCTGCGAGAACTATAAGCTGAAGCCGGAGGGGCACAGCTATGAAAACGCTTCGAATCCGGTTCCCACGGATGACGGCAAGGGACACACCGGCAAGGTGTGCAGCGTGTGCGGAGCTGCGGGCGGCGAATCGTCCCCGCACACCTACGGCGCTGACGGCAGGTGCAAAGACTGCGAATTCAAGCCGGCCTTTGAGGACAGCAAGGGCAATCTGTACGAGTATAACGGCTCGGATTCGATCGACGCACTGAACGAGGCCATCAAAAAAGGCGAGACCTCCTTCAAGCTGGTGAACTTTGCACAGGGCGAGGGCGCGGATGCGGCCACCGTGGAGGCGGCCTTTGCCCTTGAGACCGATGCGAACGTCACGCTGGATATGAACGGCAAGACCCTGAAAGCCAGCGGAGGCACTCCGGTGCTGGCCGTGTCCAGCGGCGCCCTGACCGTTACGGGAGATGCCGCGATCATCCAAGGCGGCGCATCTCAGGAAACGTATAAGCCCGCCATCGAGGTCACTGGCGGTTCTCTGGTGTTTGAGGGCGATTTGACCGCGCAGGGCGGCAAGTATGGAAACGATGATCGGCAGCCCGCAGTCAAGACCACCGGCGGCACGGTGGAATTCAAGGGCGCGCTGAATCTGGACGGCGGCCTGTTTCTGGACAGCTGCGAGCGGCTGGCCTCCAAGCTGACGCAGGGTAGCTTCTATTCTGACAATAATGATCAGGGACAGGTCTGCAGGGTTCAGATCGAAAACGACCTCCAGCATTCGTACGACCTTCTGGCGGACGGCTATGCATTTGCGGAGTATGATGCGGCGGTCGGCAAGGCCAAAGTGGACGAAAATGGGAAGCCCGTACTCGTCGACGCCAAACTGTCGAGCCTGAGGATGAACACGGACGTTATCATTGTGGCGCATACGCACAGCATTGAGGAGGGTCAGTCTGCCTGCGCCTGCGGCAAGCAGTTCGAGGCCAGCGTGACGGCGGAGGGCGGCGTCAGCTATTATGATACCATCGACAGCGCCTTCGCCGCGGCGCATGAGGGCGATACCGTCACGCTGCTGGCAGATATCACGAACAGAGGCGGCAGAGGTATCTTCGTCTCCGGCGGGCCGTATACCCTCGACCTGAACGGACACCGTATAGAAGCCGGGATAGATCTGATGGTCGGCGATATGGATGGTAGCGGAGTCCTCCTGCGCGGAGATCTGACGGTCAAGGACAGCAGCACGAACAACGCGGGTTATGTCCAGTCTCTCAAGCTCTGGAACGGTGATCTGACCGTCGAGAGCGGCAGCTTCCGTTGGATCGTAGAAAGCGGTTCAGGCTCCGTCGGCACGATCACCATCACGGGCGGCACGGCGGATGAGGTCAAGCACACCAGCGCGGGCGTCACGTTCCGGCTCTCCGGCGGCACGTTCAAGTATGTTGAAAACATTGTGAGCGGCAAGCCCGGCGACCTTCTGGCGGACAACAGGGCGTTTTTTAACAGAGATAATAATTTCGTAAACGGCTATGACGATAGATATCAAGCCGTAAGTGACGTTGTGGTCAAGGAACACACGCACCACATTGTGGACGGCTCCTGCGAATGCGGCTTCACCTGCGCGCACGACTGGTCGAAAAAGAACGGCGTGTGCACGGTCTGCGGATCCGCCTGCCCCCACAATGCGGGCGCGGCGGAGGCCGGCGGCGTCTGGGCCTGCAATACCTGCGGGCAGACGGTGACGGCGAAGGTCGTTGCCCCGGACGGCGCGATCACGTATTACGCCGACGGCTACGTTGACAATAATGTGAAGAGCGGCCTGTATTTCGCGATCAAAGCGGCGAAGACCGGCAGCACAGTCGCAGCGCTGGGCGGCGAATACTCGGGCGGCTATGTGACAGGCGGCAAAACGCTGACGCTGGATGTGAGCAACGGAAAGCCCATCAGCGGAACGCTTAATGTCGGAGAAAAAGATTCGGTAAATAAACTGATCGTCCGCGGCAGCGCGGAGATTTCGTATGTGATCGTAGCTCCGGGCAATACGCTTGACCTGACCGGCTGGACGGGCAGGATAGGGTTCCTGAATGTGCAAAAAGGCGGCACGGCCAAGCTGAACGGCGGTACGTTTGCAAAGCTGCACTTCAACGGCGCTGAGGCCGGTTCCCTGCTGGCCTCCGGCTATGCGTTCCAGAACGCGGACAACGGCGCGTATGTGGAGTATTCCTCGACGGCCGACATGGAAAATGTCACGGTCGTGAAGTGCCCCCACAGCGGCGTGACGCTGAAGGAGGACAACACCGGCGCGGAGTGCAAGTACTGCGGCGCGAGCTTCGCGGCGACGCTGGACGATGCTCCGTATGGCAAGATCGATGCTGCCGTCACCGACTGGCTGAAAAACGGCGGCACGCTGAAGCTGTATGCCGATTATACCGCTGCGGATGGTACATGGAGCGTTGGCAGCGGATCGCATACGGTCGACCTGAACGGACATATGATGTCGGTTCAAGGTGATGGCAGCGCATTCTTCAAGCCCACTCACAATATGCATTTGACGGTTACCGACGGCACGGAGCGCGGTCAGATTGAGAATATCCTCCTTGATGGGAGTCAGGGCGGGAGCTTTACGCTGGAGAGCGGTGGTTATGTCTGCAATCTGAAGATGACCGACGGCGCTGTCGTTACGCTGAAGGGCGGCAGCGTTGACACGCTGGATGTACAGAATTGCTCCGCAAACACAAATCTTTCCATTCAGGGCGGCAGCATTGGCAAACTGAATATAACGGATTGGGCTGAGGGCATGCATGTTTCCGCCACGGGCGGCAGCCTTGGCGCGTATACACTGCCAAGCGGCAAGATTCTCGCAGATGTGCTGGATCATCAATATTACGCCGAAGGCACAAGCCTTGATAGACAGGTGGATACGGCACAACCTACGGAAAAATTCGTTATCAAGCAAGCCCCTTACGACTTTGGATCGACTTCTAAAGCGGCAAATGTTCCCATTAACGGCAGCATCCCCTTCATGGTTGACTCGCCCAGTGAAAATGTGGGCGTGTACCTTGTGAAGTGGTATCGCAGAACGAACAGCGGCGCAGTACATCTGACGGAGAATAAAGTGGCTGGCGTGAATGTCGGCGATACGCTGGATGTATTCTGCGTGATCACAGGGGTGGATAGACCCTATAACGGCACTGTTCTCTGGCAGGTGGCAGTCAAGGACTATACGATAAATGTCGTGCCTGCCAATCTGAACGGCGGCCAAACGGTCATTACGCAGAAGCCGGGCACGGGCAACACAGGAAATCCGACAGACAACCGCCTGGTGGTTACTCCGTTTTCTTCCAGCACGTTTAGCGATGTAGAATACCAATTTGAGGTGACCTACAACGGACAGCTGCTGGAATTGAATAAAGATTACACCATTAAAGATTCGAGCAATAAGGCAAGGAATGCCGGAACGCACACGCTGACCATCGAGGGCATAGGCAATTATACGGGTGAAAAGTCGGTGACATGGACGCTTGAACCGTATGAGCTGTCGGTTGAAAACCTTTGTTATATCCAGATTAACAAGGCGTACGATGGTACAGATGCAGTGACTGACAGCACAAACGGAATCGACGGGTTAGGCGGTTTTATGCTTGATTCGAAGAACCTGCGGAATCCTAGATCTTTGGCTGTGAATGTTTTTAATTTGGACAAGAGCGACTACGAGTTGAGCAATATGAAATTCGACTCCGCGGAAGCCGGAGACAGAACCTTCACCGGCACAATGACGCTGAAACCCGACGGCAACTTTGTCTTTGCCGGTGGCAGCAGGGTGATGCAGATCGAATACGGCAGCAACGGCAGCGGCCGTCAGTTTGTTTCTATCAACAGGGCGATCATCGCTGCCCCCGCGGCCAAGGCGCTGCAAGTCGCGAACAACCACACGGCGACGTATACGGTTGATCTGTCCGCGCTGCTGCCTGCGCTGGAGGCTCCCAGGAAGTACGGCGCGGTGACCTACGGCGCACCAACTGTCAACTTGTCCAGCGACTATTACACCAGCGGCGCGAAGGTGGAAGACGGCAAGCTGATTTTGCCCATTCAGGCCGTGAAGACAGAGACGACAGGCAGCATTGGTTCTGTCCAGGTCAAGGTCTCTACGACCAACTATCATGACTTCACCCTCACCGTGAACCTCCGGTCGGTGAACAAGCGTAAACTGGGTATGTTCGTCTCCGTGGCCACCGACCCCGTCGTCTACGGCATGACCCTGGGCGACATCAAGCTCAGCGCCGAGGCGACCGACGGCGACCAGGTGATCCCCGGCACCATCGCCTGGGAGGACCCCCTCACCACCGTTCCCGCCGCAGGCCGGGCGACCTATCGCTGGACCTTCACCCCGGACGACACCATGCACTATCTCACCGCCTCCAACACGATTACTTTCTTGGTGGACAAGGCCACCCCCACCGGCGCACCCACCTACACGGCCATCACCACCGGCGGCAAGACCCTGGCCGACGCCGCGCTGAAGCCCAACGCCAGCTGGCCCAGCGGCACGGTGCAGTGGGTGGACAAGGACGGCAAGCCCCTGCCCGCCGCCACCCAGGTCAAGGCCAACACCGAATACACCTGGAGCTTCACCCCCGCAGATGCCGCCAATTATAACGGAGCCACCGGCAGCGTGACCCTCTACGCCGTCACCTCCGGCGGTTCCTCCTCCGGCAGCACCGTCAAGACCGACACCGTCACGAACCCGGACGGCTCCGTCACCAAGACCGAGACGAAGAAGGACGGTACCGTGATCGAAACCACCACCGGCAAGGACGGCAGCGTCTCCCAGACCACGACCAATCCCAACGGCAGCTCCGTCACCGAGACCAAGGCCGCTAACGGCTCCACCGGCACGGTAAAGACCGACAAGCACGGTCAGACCGAGGCCAGCGCCAAGGTCAGCGCCAAGGCGGTCGAGAACGCGAAGAAGAACGGCGAGCCGGTCACGGCCCCTGTGGAAGTCGAGGCCACCCGCGATTCCAGCACCGCCCCCACCGTCAAGATTGAGCTGCCCAGAAACTCCGGCGACACCAAGGTGGAGATCCCTGTCACCAATGTAAAGCCCGGCACGGTGGCGGTCCTCGTCCACGCGGACGGCACGGAGGAGATCTTGAAGGACTCCATTCCCACAGAGGACGGCATCCGGCTCACCGTGGACGGCAGTGCAACGGTGAAAATCGTGGATAATGCCAAGGACTTCATCGACACCCAAAACCATTGGGCCAAGGACGAGATCGACTTCGTCAGCGCCCGCGAGCTGGTGAACGGCATAAGCGCCACGCGCTACGCGCCCGACGCCTCCGCCACCCGCGCGCAGCTGTGGACGATCCTCGCGCGCCAGAACGACGCAAATCTGAGCGGCGGCAATACTTGGTACGAAAAGGCGCAGCTGTGGTCCAAGGACAAGGGCATTTCCGACGGCACGAACCCCAACGGCACCATCAACCGCGCCCAGATGGTCACTATGCTGTGGCGGGCCGCCGGGTCCCCTGCGGCCCAGAGCGGCACCGCCTTCCAGGACGTGGCGGCGGGCAGCTACTATGGCGACGCGGTGGCTTGGGCCGTGGAGAACGGTATTACCGCCGGTGTTGGCGGTGGCCGCTTCGACCCCAACTCCACCTGCACCCGCGCGCAGATCGCAACATTCCTGTATCGAACCTATCAAGGAAAGTAAAAAGCAGAACGGTAACGAGCCGTCATCAAAGAATTTATAACAGAACCCGCAGGGCGGCTCCTTCCCGGAGCTGCCCTGCGGGTTTTTTGTCGGCTCGTTTCTTTCGTAAAAGTTGCAGAAATCGATATTTTCAGGCAATAACCGACGGATATGTGTAGAGCATTGTAGAACGATTCTATGACACAAATCGCTATAAATCGTGTATGATTGACTCAGGGAGGATAAGGATGATTATTCTGAATACCTCATCAGTTGCTCGCCCATACATCTACGGTAAGACCGATGCCGGCAGAGGTCCAACAAGCAACTCATATTAAGGGGCCTGATATAAAAGACCAATTATTGGTCGCGCAGCCCTCCCGGATGGTCAGGCCATTCACATCACCATACGGCGCAGCGCCGAAGGACGTGCAGGAGCTTCTTGGTCATTCGGATGTGACGACCACAATGAATATTTACGCACACGCCAGTAAGGAAGCCAAGCGAGACGCCGCGAAACTGCTGGACAAGGTGCGATAAGACTTTCCCTTGTTCTTTCCTGACAAGGGAAAAAAACAAGGGAAATGGTTTTGATACTAATATCATGGGATCTACAAACATTGCAGATGTGGATGGTTCCTCGTTGCAGGGATTGGAAATACATGCCATGGGTGGAAACAAAGAAGATTTATCCCAAATCTTTTGATAGATCGGCAGAGAAATATCTGGGCCGATGATGGCTGGGCGCTTATGGGAGATGTACAGAGACGATGACAAATAGAGGCACAAGGCGGGAACATCTTCAATGATGTTCCCGCCTCTACTATAAGCGTTGCGATAGAAAACCATCGCCTTTTTCGTTCCTCTCAACCGTCCAGGACCGTTTTCTGCCGGTAGCACTCCGCAATATAATCGCGGGGCTGATAATAGAAGGCAGCATTATAGTCCGAAAGCAGACTGTCGATCCAGGAGGTAAAGACCTGCAAGATGGTTTCTACGATGTTGTCCTCATCGGACACATCCTCGATGAGCCTTGCATAGACCTTTCCCATCGTCCACACATCGGGGACTGTATATCTTGCCTCGGCAAGATTGTCAAAATTCCCGCCTTGCAGTGAAAATTCCGTGATCACATCGTCCGCGACCTTTTCGATCGGCTCACAGTGCAGAATGTCTGCATTGCGGTAGAGCGTCTGAATGCCGGCCTCGCCCAGTTCCGCAGCCACCTTACCGCGCCGCATGTGAAGGGAGCGGCCAAGCTGTTCGATCAGAGAACAGGTGAAAAAGAGCGCGTCATTGTTTCTCTTGCACATTGGCAACATAGCTCCTTTCGAATTTCAGTGCAGCGAGAGCACGTGCAGTGTGGAAGCTGATCTGATGGGTGGGATACTTGAATTTTGCCAACTCCCAGAAAGCAGCTCTGGAGATCTCACCATCCAAAAAGCTCTGCACATAATTGAAGATGGTATCGTCCGCCATCGGGCCTTCCACCACATCATAGTCATGGGGAACTCCATTCCGGCATGCCGCAATAAAATCCAACCATTCATCGCTCATTTCCAGGAAGCGCTTGATCTTGAGTTCGGTCTGGTCATCGAAGGAATAGACGTTGACGACTCCAGCTTTTCCAAAGCGCGTTGCCCAGCGCAGCGCCTGCTGTTCATAGGAGGTGCAGTAAAAGCCCCAGTAAAAATCCTTATGGAATTTTTGAATGCGGATCTCGGGTTGTTCCACAACCACTCTGCTTCCATGGTAAAGAGTCTGCATAACCGTCCTCCTTCATCTTTATATTTCATAATATTATAGCCTGTTTCCTTTCTGCGCGCAACCAATATCATACGCGATCCAACACAATTTCCCCGACGATCTGATCCCCGGTCAGTTCACTGGTGCGGTAAATATTCTGGCAAAAGGGTTTCAGGCTGAAATCCATGCCGGCGTTTCCCTCATCCAGCAGAATCCCTGTGACGGTGAAGCGAAGCTCTGATTGCGCCTTTTGCAGCATCTCCACACAGGTTTCTGGCAGTGAACACTCACCGTCCGTAATAAACGCGATGTCAGCATTTTCAAAGCCGCCCTCCCGCATAAGGCGTTCCGCCTCCGCAAGCGGCGTTTGAAAATCCGTGCCGCCGCCCAAGAAGGTTTCCGCCGCGTGCAGCTTCTCTTCAAGAGAAGACTGCCCGGGAAGAAATACATCCGTTTGAAAGCGGCCGGGGCCGGAGAAATGAACAAGAGCGAATTTTCGTCCCTCGCTCTGCGCGATCTGCAGCAGCGTCAGGGCAACAGCTTTACCCCACGCGGCCAGATCTCCCGCAGTAGAGCCGGATTCATCCAGGCAGCATATGATATCACCTGCGCCCTTGTAGACCGGCTCCCGCCGGCGGTATTGCTTGATCTGCCGGTGCTGATACTTCCGCAGGAACAACGGCAGCGTTTCCGGCACAGCAAGCATGGCAAGCTCGGAGGTCAGTGCGCGAGATAGATCATTTCCCAGCTCCAATGCATATTTTTCTCCGCGGCCATAGGCATAGCCATTGCGCTTGCCCTGCGCGAAAATTTCCCGGAAACGCCCCAGATAGCGGGAAATGTCCCGCAACGTTTTACTATCGCGCACACGCTCTAAAAGCGCCGCATTCGCGTCTGTCTTCCGCATATCACCGGGGGCGTCGCTCCATGCGCCGAGGATCGTCTGTACTTCTTCCGCCCTTTCCACGGCAGCAGACACCGCGCGGGCGATCAGCGCACCGGCTTCTGCCTGATTCTGCGCAAGGCCAGCGTCAACGAGCTTATTGACCGCATCTGCCTGCCGCCGTTTGCTCTCGGCGTCATTGGCGGCTTTTACCACAGCGGCACTCAGAGCCGGATCGTCCCGCGGAGCCCCACGAAGCTGCTCCAGCAGTGCCGCGAGCTTGTCCTCTGCGGTTTTCTCTGCCTGCTCCAGCTTTTCCAGCGTCTGTACAGCGCCGGGTTTTCCGCCCAATTGGGAAAGTAAGTCATCCAGTTCTCCCGAGGTCTGGGCAGCAAACTCTGCCGCCGCTTCATAGGCCGGAAGCTCCCGCCCTTCACACACCTCCTTGAGCGTAGGATAGTCGTCGCTTTGGGTGATGTGCTCCAGAATCGGCACGTTGATCTTCCTCGCCGCTACTGAGAGGTCATCGTCCGCGTTGCGCCGGGGCATCAGGGAATAAAAGGACTGGAAAATATCCCGCGAGAGCGCCGGAAAAGAGCGCAGCTTTTCGCCTGCGCTGTTCTCGATCTCGTCCATACCCGTATCCTCCATGCGCAGATCCCGGTAAATGCTATCCTCCAGTTTGGTCGAGCGCAAAACGCGGTCTGTCTGTTGCGGACTACGTTTCACTCTCTGCACCTGCGCCCACGGAGAGGAAAGAACATCCTGAACTGTCCGGTAGGGCTTCAGCATTTTGTATCCGCCTCCTTCTCTCAAAATGTGCCGAACCACGCCAACAGAATTTTTCTTGCCAGTTCCGGCGAATATCGCAGCTCCGGAAATTCTCCCTGCAAGTATGACGCAGCTCCGTACATATTGGTTTCGCCGCTTTGACGCAGCCGTTCCAGATAGTCAAAATACTTCTGGCATTCATTCTTGGAATAGGTGCTAAGAATACTCATTTCCATATAAAACGCTCCCCTATCAATGCGAGTTTGTCACTTACCGTCTGCAAGATCGTCTTTGGTGAGTTCAAAGTCATCCAGCCAGTCTACATCGTCCCGTTCGACAAAAGTAGATCCGTCCTCGTCTGAGAGTGCGCGATCATACGCGCGCATCAGGGCGAAGTGGTTTTCGTCACCCAATTCTTCTCCCTGTTTGCCGCCCCGGAAACGATACTGCTGGACGGCGATCCTTGCGTCGCAGCCTACTGCGTCCCACATATCGCGGAAGGGCTGGTCGTGCTTCAAAAGCTCGCGGATATCAAATTCATCCAAACAGCCACCCTCCATAAAGGAAAGCTCCACGCCATCACGGTCTTCGATCCGTACTTCCGTAAAAACAATGCTCATTTTATTTTCTCCTCTTATCTTAAGGGTTGAGCAAAACGCGAGTTTTGCAAAATTGGGTAACAATATATAGTGTTCAAACGAGCTGAATAGCACTATTTGTTGTATAGCCTTATGAGCAAATCGGAGTTTTGCTCAACCCTATTGAAAATGCAGGTTCAATTTTTCTTGCTGTCGTTGTCATCTTCGTGCGCGGTTGTGATGCAGAGCAGGACAGTGACAATGAGCGGGATAATGATGAAAATTGCCCACGCGAGGAATGAGGCCCAGTTATCGAGTGGGCCAGCTTGCAGGAACGGGAATACAAAGAGTACGAAGAAAATGAAGAACGCCATGGGGATACCTCCTTTCTTGGCGAAAAATAGAAAAGAGCCAGCCTGTAAAGACTGACCCTAAAAAACAAGTGTCACTGTTATCGCGCCCTTAATCTATTAAAAAAAATATGGAGCGAGAAAAAGTGACACCTGAATTTACATTTTGGTATAGAAAAACCTTTTGACTCTGATAGTGAGGTGTTGGTCGTCGGTCGAGAAAGATGACCATCATTACTTCTTATGAGCAGGCATTGTGAGCTTTTTTGAGACAGAAGAATTCATTTGCTCCAATGGCGAAATATTATCAAAGCCCTTGAGGATGTCTGCATTGAAAATGGCACAGTAGTGTTTAGTCATTTCCAGAGTAGAATGCCCCAAGAGCTTTTGCAGAGTGAATGCGTTTCCTCCACAGTCTATCAAATACTTTCTTGCAAAGGTATGACGGAACTTGTGAAGAGAAGTGCTTTGAACACCATGACTTCGATTATAACGAGCGATTGACAGGCGAAGTGCGTTTTCAGTGAGCTGTTCTCCATGCTCAGTGCAGAAAAGATAGTCAGATGCCTCACCACCCCTGATTCGCATATATTGACGAAGATTTTGAGACAGTGTAGAACAGAGCGGAATTACCTGTATCTTGCCTGTTTTGGTGTGTCGAAAAGTGACCTGTCGGCTTTCGAGGTCTATATCCCGATTCTGGATATTTCTGATTGTTGATGCGCGACAGCCACTATTCAAGAGGAACTGAACGATGACCCAACTTCGATATTCTACGAAAGAACAAGATGCAGAGGGCCTTTTTAGAAGTAATGAAAGCTCACTATCACTGTAAGTTTCCTTTACGGTTTCCTTTGGCTTGTAGTTGGGGACAGTCAATCCGGAATAACCATTTTCTCTGCACCAAGTCAGAAAAGAATTAAAAGCGCGTAAATAGCTGCTGATGGAATTTGCAGAGAGACCTGAGTTTCGCATAGATACGATTGCTGCATCGACCTGTGCGCGAGAAAGAGAAGAAAGCGGAACTGTGATGTCAAGATGTTTCGAGATACAATGAAAGTGCTGCCGATATGTTTTGAGGGTTTTTGAAGACAGACCTTTTGCAGAGGCAGCAGATAGATATTGTTCAAATCGTTCTTGAATACTGCTGCTTTCGGTGGAGAACATTGTGATTTTTTTGCCCATGATGAGACCTCCTGATTGATGAAAAAAGATATTAAAATCAGGAGGTCAGATTTTCTTGAAGATAAAAGAAAAAACCCTTGAAATCATTGAGATTCCAAGGGTTTGGTGGAGACTGCTGGACTCGAACCAGTGACCTCCTGCGTGTGAAGCAGGCGCTCTAACCAGCTGAGCTAAGCCTCCAAGTTGGTGACCCGTACGGGATTCGAACCCATGTTACAGCCGTGAAAGGGCCGTGTCTTAACCACTTGACCAACGGGCCATATGAGACACGGGATGCTTTCGCATCCCGTGCATCTGGTAGCGGCACCTGGATTTGAACCGGGGACACTGCGGGTATGAACCGCATGCTCTAGCCAGCTGAGCTATGCCGCCAAATGTTCCTGCTCGACAGGACAGAAACTACTATACCAAATGAAAGGGCGATTTGTCAATAGGTTGTCCGAAAAAATTTTGGAATATTCCCAGAATACGGGGAGAGGGCCGTGCCCTCTCCCCCGTCTTTCATCAGCGAACGACGTTTTTTCCCTCCGACCAGACGGAGACGATGTTGTGCCGGTGCATCATGTAGATCGCGCGCTCGAAGCGCTCGCGCACCGAGAGCGGATGCGCGGCCTCGGTAAAGTCGGAATCGTCGACAACGATGGCGTGGAGCTTGTCGCCGGGGACAAAGCCGCCGTGCCCGCCGAAATACTCGTGTCCTGCGCTGGAGCCGAGGTAGTAGCCCTCCTCGACGGTCAAAAATTCGTCCTTTCCGTCGCTCTGCATGTGGCGGAACTTCGACGCGCGGATGGACATGGTGATGACCTTGTTCATCGCCAGCAGCGCGCCGCCCGCAATGTCGGACCCGAGCGTGACGAGGTTGCCCTCGCGCAGCAGCGTCCGCACGGGCGCGACGCCCGAGCAGATGTTGATGTTCGACCCCGCGCAGTGCGCCGTGACGACGCCGTGCTCGCGCATGGCCTCGCGCTCGCGCTCGTCGGAGTGGACGCAGTGCGCCATGACGGTGTGATCCTTCCACAGCCCTGCGCGGTCGTAGCTCTCCCAATACTGCGCACAGTCGGGGCAGAGCTCTTTGACCCACGCGATCTCACCCTTATTTTCAGACAGGTGCGACTGGACGTACAGCCCGCGCTCCGCGGCGAGCTTGCCGAGCCAGCTCATCAGCTCGTCGGTGCACGATGGGGTGAAGCGCGGCGTCAGGATGGGCTTGACGGTCTTAAAGCGCCCGCACGCGTCCAGCCAGCGCAGCGTTTCGCGCTTGGACTGCTCGGTCGTCTCCTGAAGCTCGGGGCTGCCGTTGCGGTCCATGTTGACCTTGCCGACATAGCCCGTGACGCCCGCCTTTTCGAGCTCTTCCATCAAAATGAGCGTCGCGTCCGTGTGGAGGGAGGAAAACATGCAAACGCGCGTCGTGCCGCTCGTGATGAGGTCGCTCGCGAGCTTTTTGTAAATGCGGCGGGCGTAGTCGCTGTCTTCAAAGCGCGCCTCGGTCTTGAACGTGTAGGTGTTGAGCCAGTCGATCAGCGGCAGGTCCATGCCCATGCCGAGCATGGGGTACTGCGGTGCGTGCAGGTGCATGTCGACAAAAGACGGCATGATGAGGCTATCACCGTAGTCGATGACTTCCGCGGCGGCGTTCTGCGGCGCGGCATTTTCAACACTTTGGATGCTGCCGTCGTCATGCAGGACGAGGCAGCCGTGCTCGACGATCTCGAGCTTGCCGAGCGCCGGTACGGAAACGAGATTGCCCTTGAGGATCTTCATATCAGTCACTCCTGTTTTAGCTTTGTGCAAAAGAAAAAGCGCCCCGCCCGGGGACTTCTCCCCCGGCTGAGCACCCATAGCAGAGCCTTTCGGCGGCTCCGTAGAAACTTTCGCGCCATGTAAGCGAAACTATATGAGTTTTTCTCCGCTGTCATCACCATACCACGCGAAAGCGAAAATTGCAAGCGAAAAGCGGCGGGCGCGCTATGTCATATCGGCGCAAGTGCGCACATAGGATTGTCCCAAGAGGTGAATCACGATGCAAAAGAAACGGACAGGACGGATGCTGTGCTCGCTCGCGCTCTCGGCGGCGACGCTCTGGGGCGTGAGCGTGACGGCGCCGGCGAAGGACGCGCGCGACGCGCTCCGCTCGCTCAAGGACGAGACGCTGGGCGTGATGCTGCTGCGCTATGAGCGCGGCGACGGCGGGGAGGACTTTCTCAGCCTGCGAACGTCGCTCGCGCTGCACGCGACGCCGCTTCTGCGCGAGGGCGAGGAAAACATCGCGCAGGCGTGGTCGACAGAACTCGAGCAAAAACCCGACGACAGCAGCGGCGAAACGGGCGACGCGCAGGACAGCGAGGGCACGGTGCTCACGCAGGAGGAGACGCCGGACGAGATCGCCGTGACGGAAAACGGCTCGCCCGCCCGCACGCTCAAGGCGTCCGACCCCTCGGGCTATACGGTATTCGGCAATGTGTACATCAACAACGGCTCGGATGCCGCGCTCGACGCCTCGATGCTCTCGGGCGATTATGCAGCAAAGCTCGGTGCGGAGGGGCCGCAGGTGCTCATCATCCACACCCACGGCTCGGAGAGCTACACCATGCCGCCGGGGCAGGAATACGACGTGTCCGACACGTTCCGCACGCTGGACACGAACTGCAACATGATCCGCATCGGCGACGAAATGGCGCAGGTGCTGACCGACGCGGGCATTAGCGTCGTGCACGACCGCTCGCTCTATGACTATCCGAGCTATTCGGGCGCGTACAACCGCTCGCTCGCGTCGATCGAAAGCTACTTGCAAAAGTACCCCTCGATCTCGTTCGTGCTCGATGTGCACCGCGACGCGGTGCAGGACGCGAACGGCCAGCAGTTCAAGCTGCTGTGCGGTGAAGATAAAAACGCCGCACAGCTCGAATTCGTCATCGGGTCGAACGGCGGCGGCCTGAGTCACGATCTCTGGCGCGAGAACTTAAAGCTCGCCTGCGCCGTGCAGAAAACCCTGTACAAAGACTATCCGACCCTCATGCGCCCCGTCACCGTGCGCAACTCCCGTTACAACCAGCACATGACGACGGGCTCGCTCCTTGTTGAGGTCGGCACGGCGGGCAATTCGCTCGAAGAAGCCGTCAACGCCGCGCGGCTTTTTGCCGCGGGCTTTGCCAAAACGATACAAAACGGGACGTAACGGCGCTCCCGCCGCCAAAATAGACGGAAAGAGGCAAAAAAAGCACAAATTCTTGTCAAAGTTGCCGTGTTGCATTCTGCACAAAAATCCTGTTAAATGGAAGTTACCATTTCAATCGAAAAATTTCGTCAGAAATTATTTTTTCAGGAGGGGTAATTCCATGGAGCTTCTTCAGGAGCGCATCCGCCGCGAGGGCAGAGTCCTGCCCGGCAACATCGTCAAGGTCGACGGTTTCCTCAACCACCGCGTCGACACCCGTCTGCTCGAGGACATTGCGGACGAGTTCGCCAAGTATTTCGACACCAGCAAGATCACTGTCGTTCTGACGGCGGAGGCCAGCGGCATCGCGCTTGCGACCATCTGCGCGCAGAAGTACGGCGTCCCCATGCTCTTCGCCAAGAAGGCCAAGAGCGACAACATCGAAAGCGGCCTGTACCAGAGCGAGGTCTTCTCCTACACCTACAAGAAGAGAGTCACGCTGCTCGTCTCTCAGGAGTGGCTGAACGCGGACGACCACGTGCTCATCATCGACGACTTCATGGCCAACGGCTTCGCCGTGCAGGGCCTTGTCGATATCGTCAACGAGGCGGGCGCGAAGCTCGAAGGCATCGGCATCGCCGTGGAAAAGGGCTTCCAGGGCGGCGGTGACCGCTTCCGCGCGAGCGGCATCCCCTACAAGGCGCTCGCCGTCATCGAAAAGGCGGACGAGAACGGATTTGTTTTCCGCGAGGAATAAGTTCTTCAAAAAAGAGAGGCTGGCCATTTGGCCAGCCTCTCTTTTTTGAGGGGG
>ONZY01001434.1_pt1 | contig 17325 bp, 9 predicted proteins | sample 1671451 | NCBI WGS metagenome assembly ONZY01 (sample SAMN06348158, study PRJEB24527) | human gut metagenome | biome: human gut; feature: ankylosing spondylitis patient; material: feces | host: Homo sapiens | place: China | collected 2015-10 | reverse complement strand
AGAAGCGCCATGTCCTGTGTCAACATCCGCGGCTGCTGCATCGGTGAGGGCCGCCCCAAAGTTATTATTCCTATTGTAGAGCCCACGGAAACCGCCGTTCTTGAAAAAGCTGCCGAGTTTTCCACATTGCGCGCCGATTGTGTGGAATGGCGCATCGATTGCTTTGAAGGTGCAAAAAACCTTCCGGCTATCGTGCACTGCGCCGCGAAGCTCCGTGTTGCCTTGAAGGATCAACTGCTTCTTTTCACCTTCCGCACAAAAGCCGAAGGCGGCAAGGCCGCTTTGGCTCACGAAGAGTATCTTCATTTTATCCGCACCGTTCTTGCCACCGACTGCGCCGATCTGATCGACATTGAATTTTTCACTTCAGGCGCAGAGCTTCCCGCGCTGATCGAAGAAGCCCACACCGCCGGGGCTGCAGTGGTGTGTTCCAGCCACGACTTCCATAAAACGCCGCCGCGCGCCGAACTGGTGAGCCGCATGGTTGCCATGCAGCAGGCCGGGGCCGATCTGCCCAAACTGGCTGTGATGCCCCAGAGCCGTGCCGATGTGCTGGAGCTTCTGGCTGCCACCGCTGAAATGGCCGACCGGCATCCGGAGACTCCCATCATTACCATGAGCATGGGAGCTCTGGGCGCGGTGAGCCGCCTTTCCGGCGAAGCCATCGGTTCCGCCATGACCTTTGCCAATCCCGGGCAGGCCAGTGCACCGGGGCAGGTGTCGCTGGAGGTCGTAAACGAAGTATTGGATGCATTGCATTTGTAACCAACAAATCGGAAGTTGACAAAGGAGTTGAGCTGATATGAAAAAGAAAATCATCATATTGCTGTCTGTTGTGATAATTCTTTTGATGGGCATTGTTGTATGGTTTAATATTCCACTCGACTTGATGGACTTAGACCCTAATGAGGTCATGGAAATAGTTGTTTTCAATGGCAATAGCGGAAACGCAACACATATTACCGACAAAGAGCAGATTCAGCATATTGTCGAAAATTTGAATGGCGTCGAAGTAAAGCGGTCAAAGCTATCTTTGGGATATATGGGATATAGTTTCAAAGTTACTATTTATTTGTCTGATGGCAACGAGGCAGGCGATTGGAATAATTTTATTATCAATTCAGATGATACAATTAGAAAAGATCCATTTTTCTATTCTGTTACAAAGGGAAATATTGATTACAGCTATATTGAAGGTATCGTAGAATAACAAAAATTTCAGCTTGTCGAGCTGGAAAATTTGAATTTATGATAGCGGAACGAAATCTGTGGAGGGGGTGTTCTCATGAAATTAGTCAGTCCGAAAACATTGCTGGCATCGTTGCTGGGTTGCACATTTGTTGTTATGAAAGTGATGACTTTTGACGGGCTGGTGGATATGTTTTGGATCATATTGATCGGATACCTGACCGTTAAAGCCATAGTTACAGCGTTTTCCCAGGAAGCCTATGATGAGGATATAAGGCAGGCACAGCAGGGAAAGGTCTTGTACCGTGACCTGTTTGGCAAATTCGCATACATTGCAGCAGATGTCCCGATTCTTTTGATTCTTTTGGCGGGCCTTTTGGCTTCGGTCTGTTCCGTAACAACGCTACTCAGAGCCACCTTGATGGGACTTCTGCTGATTGCAGTGGGATATGCTATCTGGTTCAGTTGGTATGTTTCAAAGCATAAACGGCTGCGCATGAAAAACGGTGAGTGGGGTACAGGGATTTTAAGTGCAGAAGACGAGAAAGCGTGGAAACGCTCAAATTTGTGGCACGGTATAATTCTCGGAATTGCCGGGGTGTTGTTTGCTCTTTATCTCATTTTCGGAGATCCGAGGATTTATTTCAATAACGCCAAACTGGAAAAAACACTATCCGCTTTGGACTGTGACAGCATCACTTTGGAGGAGATTGTCCCTTTTGAATGGACCACTGTATATACCTTTGATCCCTATACCTCAAAGGAACGCATTGAGCGAGTGGTCGGTTCGAAAAGCCCCGCTTTGAAAAAAAGTGTCAGCGAGGGTATGAACCATGTTGTGTTTACAAACAGAGGGCGGGTGGTGGCCAGCGTCTGTACCCATCCCGCAAGCACTGGGTACTATTTGAGCTTTACCGGCGGAGAAAATACATATTACAGTTATTCAGATGGTGGATATTCCCACATTGAGTACGGTGATGAGATTGTCTTTGAAGTAATGCAGGATGATGGTTTTGTCAGGCTGTACGCTCGTGTTGAGGAATAATGTGTGGTCGCATATTGAATTGTTAATGGAGAGGTGACAAACAAAGCGAGGGATAAATCTCAGTTTGGAGGGGTTATATTATGATAATAGAGCCAATGATAGTGACTGATAAAATAGGGCGTTCTATCGTTTTGCGTAATGCGGAAGAAGATGATGCAGCAAGTCTAATCAAATTTATGAAAATTACGACAGGAGAAACCCCATTTTTAATCCGAGAGCCAGACGAGTTTTCTTTAACTATTGAGCAGGAAAAAATTTTTATAAAAGAACAAAAGGATAATCCGAGAGCATTAATGTTGATTGCAACGGTAGATGAAAAACATATTGGTAATTGCTCTTTGAATGGCATAGGACAGTATCGAAGATATGCCCATCGTTGTGAAGTGGCGATTGCTTTATATCAAAAATATTGCGGTACAGGAATTGGTAAATTAATGTTAGAAAGAATCTTAACCATTGCAAAGAAGGCTGGTTATGAACAAGCGGAATTAGAAGTGATTGCAACGAATGAATATGCTATAAATCTGTATCGTAAATTAGGGTTTGAAGAATATGGAAAATTTCCGAATAATATGAGATATTCAGATGCAACCTATGCTGATGCCTTATGGATGATGAAAAAGTTATAAAAAGTAAATTCTGAATTATGTAATCGTAAAAATCGAAAATGGACAAGGAGATGTCTATGCATATTAAATTGAAATATGAATACATTCTTTATTCGAGGAATGAGTGGAAATTTACTAGTTGATACAGACTATGCCGGGACGATACCTGCATTTTATAGAGCTATTAAAGATTGCAAAGAGCCTGTGAAAAAATTCCCGTCATAATAAAAATATCTCCATCATTTTAAAAGAGAATGACGGAGATATTTTGCCCTGCTTATTCTTGCAGTAACCAATCGGCTATATCGTGAATTTCAATTCCTTCATAGCTATATTTTGGATGTTTGGTTCTGGCAATAATCATTTTCGGATAAGCATCTCGAATCTGAAGGAGAGGAGAGCATTCTCTCTCAAATGTTTCATGCCCGGAAATGTTGTCGCTGACCTGAATATAAAACTTCTCGCTGCCTCGCTGAGCAACAAAGTCGATTTCCTTTTGATAGAGCTTGCCGACATAGACATCGTATCCACGGCGAAGAAGCTCGATGCAAACGATGTTTTCATATACTCTGCCATAATCCATATTTCTGCTTCCCAGTATTGCATATCGAATACCGCTGTCACACAAATAGAACTTTTCAGAGCTTTCAAGGTATTTCTTACCTCGGATGTCGTATCTCTTAATATCATAAAATACAAAAGCATTGCACAAATACTTAATGTACTTGCCGACGGTTACATGATTGGTTGGAGTCTCATTTGCTGTCAGTAGCTGACTGACCTTATTCGGAGAAGTCAGGTTGCTGATATTATCCATAAGGAACTCGCTCAGACGTTGTAAAACCAAAGTGTCCGGGAGAGTATATTTCTGTACCAAATCCCTTGTAACAATCGTTTCGTAGACCTCTTTGATATAGTTTGTTCTGTCTTTTTCGGTTCTATAAGCATAGGAACCTGCTAAACCGCCCTTGATAGCGTACTCATCAAAGAGCTTATCTTTGTCACTAATATCATCATAATACTGGCAATATTCCTGGAAGCTGAAAGGAAACACATGAATTTCAATATAGCGTCCGGTAAACAGAGTTGCCAGATCTGCACTCAACAGGAAAGCATTAGAGCCTGTTACATAGATGTCGTATTTTCCCTTAGAGTACAGGCTATTGATTGCCAACTCAAACTTGGGACACATCTGAACCTCGTCTACAAACAGGTAGTTCGTTTTTCCTTCCTGATAATGTTCTTCCACATAGGCGTGTAAGGCATGGTATTCCTTGATTTCTTCATACGCCAAATCCATGAAGTCGATGAAGATAATATTGATGTTTTCAAAATTGCTTTTCAGATACGCAATATACGCCTGCATCAATTTGGACTTACCAGATCGACGAATGCCCGTGATGATCTTGATGTCAGGAGTACCATTCAGTTCAATGATTCTGTCGAGATACTTTGCTCTTGTAATTGTTTTCATATCGTCACCCACTTTCAAAAATCGAATATTTTTCATTTTTTGAAACTGCTTCGATGTATTTATTATACTGTCTGCTAATAGTATGTGCAAGACGTCGCTTTCAAAAACTCAATCAGAGTACTCAGACATTCTTTGCCATTGTTTTCTCCTTCTCTGTTCTGAATTGCCATGCGTATCATCCTCTCAAATGACTCGCTGAAATGTTCATCATCTTCTGGCGTCCGTTTCTTTGGCCCTTTTATATGATTTTTTCCAGAAGCCACAATTTTAAATTTTTTCTTAATTTGTGGCGTTATGATAAATTAATATCCTTCTTACCCAAAAGAAAATCAACAATATTGATATGTGCAATTCCATCTCTTGAATAATCAAATCGATCTAATGAAAACACATATTTCGGTGATGCATCACTAATTGGCTTAAAAGCACCAAACTCTCTTTCAATCGTTGCCTTGCCAGCCAAATAATATGCCACCTGAATAAAACATTTCTTTCTTCCATTTATTGCAACAAAATCAATTTCACCCTTATATGTTTTTCCTGTAAAGACTTCATAATCTCTTGCTTTTAGCTCGTTATAAATTATATTTTCAAGAAAAAAGGTATCCTCAAAATTTACTAAGTTTGTATTTATCATGCGAAAACCAGTATCTACCGCATACTGCTTTTCTATATACGACATTGCCTGTTTTCCTACAATATTAAATCTTTTTACACGATCAATTAGACAAGCCTTTTCCATTTTATCAAGATATCTGTATATCGTCTTTTTATCCAAAGTATCTGCATTTTGATGTATAAAATAGTTCTCTATGTTTTTACTGGAAAATTCCTTTCCTGCATTCGCCATAATATATGTTGCTACTCTTTCAAAGTTTTGTCTATTAACCTTTGATCTGTCAGTAATAATATCCTTATCTAAGATACCTTCATATGTCTGCTCCAAATATCTCTTAATATCACTTTCTTTTGTAAACGAAAAACGCAAAGGGAAGCCACCCCAATTGATATAATCAATCATAAACTCATCCGGAGATATATTTCTTCCTATAGCTGTAGCATATTCGTAGCTTTCGGCAAAGGAAAATGGCATTATTCTAAATTCAACACATCTTCCAACCAACAATGTTGCCATCTTGCCGGATAGCAATTTCGAATTACTTCCAGTAATAAAAATTGAGCAATTTAATGTTGCCCGAAAGGAAGCTAAAACCTTTTCAAAGCTCCTGACATGCTGAATCTCATCTAAAAAAATCAAGTATTTGTCATGATCCTTGATTTGCTCATTCACATAGGAATTAAGTTTTTCTGCAGTTCTTATTTTTTCAAATTGCAAATCTTCAAAATTAATGGTAATAATATGCGCTCTATCAAACCCATTTTCAATAAATTCTTCTTTAATCTGCTCTAACAATATAGATTTTCCACATCTTCTAACACCTGTCAGAACCTTAATTAAATCCACATCATAAAATGGTCTTATTTTGCTTAGATATCTTTCACGCTTTATATACATAACATCATCTCCAAATCAAAATATATATTTATTATGCCACAAATCAAGATTTTTTCAAGATTTGTGGCACATATTTAGAAAATTTCCATTTCAATTTCTACCACTTTTTCATCCGTAACTCGTTCGTCTGTTTTTTTCTGCCATAGGCATTCTCTCCTCTTCCCTGAACTCACTCGCGTTACACGCTCGTTGTCGCGGCATTCGGTGCTCGTAAGCACCTATAAATAAAAAAAAGCAACAATGAATTGTGGTCATCATTGTTGCAAAATTTGACTGTTCCCAGGGGGAATCGAACCCTCAACTAGTGCTTAGGAGCTCGAGTCCACACTGGGAACAGCGATTATTTTAAGTAAATATGAGTCAAGGAAAGCCTTGATTTTCCTGACTATTTTGTAAATCTCTGTCAAAATAAGAAAACGGAAAATCACCTGAGAAAAATGGTTTTCGCTGTCAAATCGCTGACATTGTCACCCTGAGGGTTCAGCCATTCCGTTCCAATGATTTTTTCATAAATATGGCTACCATTCCATCTGTAGCAGTAATGATAACACTGTTTTCTTATTAGATTATCTATATTATAGCGTGTAGAGCAAGGGATGTCGATGTTTTTTGATCAAATTATTTTGGCAACCTATTAAATGTAGGGACAGCAAAAACCACGGCTGCTCTGTACGGGGCGGCCGCCGTTTTCCCTATATCATACGCTGCTTTTCAGTACCGCAAGGATGGGTGTCCTGTTATCGTCGTATTCTGATTTCTTTTAGGGCATTTCAGGACTATCCACAAGGGATACGCTGAACTCCTGCGCGGTTGCCCCCTCCGGCAGCAGCTTTGCCATGACCACCAGCCGCTGATTACCGCTGTTGGCCTTGTCATACTTCCGGCAGCAGGTGGAGAGGGTCAGAACAGTATCTTCCTCGGAGAAAGTCACGCCATCAAAGTCAAGCCAGTTTTTCCGCGCAATCGTCTCAAAGAAGCTGGTCAGATCATCTCCCGTGGGATCAGGCGCAATATAGTCAAAGCCAATATCCGTGACGAACAGCGCGGTGATCTGGAAAATCATGTCCTCACCATCCACAGAGAGATAGATATACGGATGCTCCTTTACAAAGTCTACGTCCATATAACGATAGAGCTTGGTGAACCGCACACCGTCCGGGTCGCAGTTGCTGGCGGAGTGGCCGAAAATGGTGGTGTTTTTGTCCAGCTTATCCCTGCCGCCGATTTTGTTTTCACAATGGGCATAATAGCAGCCCCACATGGCGTACTCACCGTTTTCATCCAGCTTTAGGTAATAGCCGTTGTCCTCCGCCTGCATCACAGGGTCGTCCACCTCCGCACCGGGGATATACAGCCATGCCACGGTGTCGGGATTCTTCGCTCTGGCTTCCGCCAACTCTGTCTGCCTGTCCACCGAGGGGATAACTTCACCCGCGAGAGGCGCTGATGGCTGAGGCGCAGATGTGCCGGAAGGCGTTCTGCCGGGAATGTCGATAGGCTCCGCCTCTTTCTGATAGCAGCCCATGACTGCCGTGGTCATGGCAAAGAGAAGGACGGCCATGCAGATGATTGGACGAATGATTCTTGTGATTCTTTTCATAATGCTGTCTCCTTGCCGCGCTGGGATAGCGGCGCAGCTCAAAATGTCATTGATTTGTTTCTTGTAGCGAAAAGAGAACAGCGCAGCTTCGGGGCGAGATGCCCGTCCGCTGCGCTGTCCGATGTTCGCTTATGGGGTCATGCCAGCGGCTTTGATGTTTAGCCGTATGTCAGCCGGTCACTTCTTGCAGCGCCAGAGGAAGGTCACGATCTGCGCTCTGGTGCAATCCGCGTCGGGGCTGAATGTGGTGCTGGTGGTTCCCTTGGTGATGTTCTCCTTGACCGCCCACAGTACCGCATCAGCATAGTAGGCGGTGGACTTCACATCGGCAAAGGGATTGGCTGTACCCGCTGCCGGGGACTTCTCAGAACGCCACAGGAACGCGACGATCTGGGCGCGGGAGCAGGTCATGTTGGGGCTGAACGTGGTATCGCTGGTGCCCTTGGTGATGCCGTTTTCTACCGCCCACAGCACAGCGTCGTAATAGTAGCTGCCCACGGGGACGTCGGTAAACGGCATGACGCTGGTCTTAGAGGCGGGACTGCCAGCGGTGCGCCACAGGAAGGTCACGGCCTGCGCACGGGTGCAGATGCCGTCCGGGGAGAAATGGGTATCATCGGTTCCCTGCGTAATGCCGTTCTCCACTGCCCAATCCACAGCGTCCTCATAATAGCTGCCGGTGGCTACATCCACAAACACGCCGGTCTGGGGGTTGCCGTTGGCTTTCATAAAGACGACCTCGATGGTATGGGTTCTACGGACATTCTCAAAGGTGTAGGACTTCACCGCGCCAATGCTCTTGCCGTCAATCTTGACGTTGGCGACAGCATAGCCCTTATCCGGAGTGATGGTGAAGGTCTGATCTCTGCCCTCACGGACGCTAACATTGCCGGAGGGAGAAATGGAGCCGCCAGCCCCGGCAGTTGCCTTGATGGTGTAGTAGCTGTAGCCGCTTCCGCCGCCACTGCCGCTACCGCCTTCATTGCCGCCTGTGCCGCTATTGCCTTCATTGCCGCCTATGCCGCTATTGCGCAGAATCGTCAGCGTGTAGGTTTTAGCACCGATTCTCACGACAATGTCGGTTGTGCCGCTGTTGGGGATGGCAACGGTTGCGCTGCCGCCGGTGGACAGAGCCTGTCCGTTGATGCTCACGGGCTCGCCGTTTCCAGACACCGCTGTGACTAGCGTAGATGTTGCTCCGCTATCATTTTGCAGCGTATAGGTATAGTTTGTTCCGTTGGCGGTAAAATCGCCGAGCCCCACTGCCAGACCTTCAAAGGTCAGAAGGTCTTTACCGGGCACTGCGGCTCGCACCACTACGCGGGTGCCAAGCCGGGAGAAGGTGACGGTTTCTGTCTGGAAGGTTTCCCCGGAGATGGCACCGCCAATACTGGTCTTTTTCGTTTCCAGAACGGTCCCGGCAGCATCCAGCAGCGTGGCCACCAGCTCTGCGCCAGTCTGAGACTGCAGGCAGTTGTTGCGCAGGGTAATGGCGGCGGTGCTGTGACCGTTGCCGTCGTTCCCCTGTGTCACATCCATCGTCAGCTGCTCTCCGGTGCGAGCCAGTGCGCCGGTCATATGGACGCTGGCCTCGCTGTCACTGCCGTTACACTCCGGCAGGCGCTGATTGCTTCCCGTTCCACCGACCTTGCCTTCCGCCCACGCCTCGGCGTACAGATAGGTACCCACATTGGGGATCTCGGTTTTGCCAATGAATGTCATATACTCGCCCAGATCATAGGTCAGATCCAGTGTAAAGGTTCCCTGATCAATGCGGGCGAGGGCGCTGTCTTCGGAAATGGTGATTTCATTACCGCTAACCGATACGCCGTTTGTGGTGCAGGCTACCTCTGCAGGTTCGGTATGCAGATCATCCGCATAGAACGCAAGCTTCACCTCGCGGCTCTTTCCGCCGGCCAGCGTGGCGGCAGCGGAATTATAGAGGGTCATGCGCACCGTGCGCTTGCCGGCGCTCTCCGCAATCACTTCCATTTGTGAGATGCCAATGTCGGGATAATCCAGATACACTGTGCCGTTTTCGTGGATGCCGCCGGCGGCGGTGATGGTATAGCCCGGGTCGGTCACGCGGTCCTTCACATGGTGCCAGACGGTAAGGGTGGTGCTTTCATTGGGCAGCAGTTTTTCCGTAAGGGTAGCGGTTTCCCCGCTGCCAAGGCTGACCGTTAGGTTTGTCACATCGTTCAGCCCGGTGTTGCGGATGGTAAAGTGAATGGGTGTCAGGCTGTTCAACGCCAGCGTTGCATAATCCACACCGATCTGTTCCACTGCCACCGCATCGGTGACAAAATCAGAGGTAGCGGTATAGAGGATCGTTTCCTCACCCGGAACGGTCACGCCGCCGATTACCTGCGGGTTTTCATCGTCATACCGGGTGGCCTGAATGGCGGCCTGCACCTGATTGGTGCCGCTGACATAGGCATCAAAGTGGTCAGCCAGCGTGCGATCCGGCAGCTCTGCCAATTCCAATGGTGCGGACAGAGTGTAGGTCTTTGTGGCATAGCGCAGCTTGGCCGCCTTCAAAATGCCGTGATCTACCGCACCGTTGGCATTATTGACAGTCTCATTCCAGACGATGGTAAGATCATTGCGGCTGCGATGATCCCCACTGAGGGAAGCGAAGCGGAAGTCTCCGCCCACGACGGCGTTGCCGCTGCTGGTCAGGGCAGACAGAGAGCCGGGAAAACTGTTGGACATGATGCCGCTGCCGTCCACAGCCAACAGCTGGATATTGCTGCTGCCGTCTCGGACACTGTGCCAACCGATGACAAATCGGTCATCCCCGCTGCCGAAGTTGGCTGCAACGACCTGGGGGTTTTCGTCAAGATTGCTGTCACAGGTCGCCAGCATGGCTGTACCGGGAGTTCCATCAGCAGCCACGGTACAATAGGCGATCTCGTAGGCGGAGGTATCTCCGGTTCCGCTGCGGTCCAGCGAGTAAACCGCCATAGCGGTTCCGTCGGGCAGCATGGCCGCCTGCAACGCCTTCACGCTGCCAGTAGCACCGTTATAAAGCATTTTTTCCTTGCTCCAGGTGCCGTTAGTGCTGTCATAGCAGCTGTACATGATACAATCTCTGGTCGTGAAGTTCAGCAGGTTGTTGCTGCCCTGCGTACCGGGATCGGGGGTGTAGACGTTGCGCCAGAACACGATGGCTTTGCCGTCGCCGCCCACTGCCGTGGCTGGGGCCAGATCCGGCGTGCCGTCGTTGGTTAGGCGGGTGGAAGTCCAGGTTGTGCCGTTATAGACGGACACTACGATCTCCGTGCTGTTCATCAGCAGGTTTTGCTCTTCCAATGTCACGGCATCACCGGCATTTTTACCCGGCAGGTCGGTGCCCATGCGAACCCAAGCCGCCGCCGCGAAGCTGCCAGTGCCGGACAAAGAAACGCTCGTGTCGCCGTAGCCGGAGAACCCTGTAGGATCGTCAATTTTGCTGGAGGTAGAATAGACGCTGCCATTGAGGGTGGAGAAATGTGCCCGGCTGTCGTAAATACTGCTGCTGTTGCCGTCGTTGATGTAGACCAATACCTTCCCGTCATCGTTGAGCTGTGGATAGGATGTGGGGTTGGCATTAGTCTGGATGTTTTCCAGCCCACTGGGGGAGTTCAGAGAGAACAGCATCATCCGCTGCTGGGGCTGGCCCCAAGTACGGGCATATTGCTCCAGATAGTCCCGGCTTTGGAGCGTTGCACTGCCAGAAGCCACCTGCATTCCGCTCTGGGCCGCCGCCATCCGCAGCGAGGTAAGGCTCAGCCCACTGGTGGCGCTATTCCAGTAGTCGTCGATTGTTTTCCAGTCATTAAAAGTCCTGGTGGCTCCAAGGGTTCCGGAGGCGATCACCGCCTCGTAGGAGATAAACAGGAAGGTTGCCACAAATTTGATTCCCACTTCGCTTTGGATTCCCAGGGCCTGACCGTTGATCTGGCGCTTTGTCTCGTCGGCAAGATAGGTGCGGGAAAGGAACTTATTCTGACTGTCCACATCCAAATTGCCGAATAGACCGATCTTCAGCGCCACGACCGAATAGTCAAAGCCAATACCGCCAAACGCGTGGACATAGGCGTTGATACGCAGCGTGGTCAAAAAGTCATTCACTGCCGTGGCCGTGGGATCGCTCCAGGCAAGCTCTGTACCCTCGCCCTGCCGGCCGTAGCGCACTGCGGTACGGAAATCCAGCTGAATGGCACCACCCAGCTCAAAGGTTGCTGTCAACGGCACAGGACCAGCCATGGCGTTCACGCTGAAGGAGAAGCCCACACCAACGCCGGTGGTAAATCCGCCGCCTACGGTGAAAACCTCCCACTCCTTTTTTTCGGTGTTATAGCGGATTTCCGCTTCGTAAAAGCCCTCCAACTGCAAGTTGAGATCCGTGCTGGTGACATTGTCGGCTATGGAGTTGGTTTTGTAGTCCCCCTTGGGATCATAGGTTCCCTGGGCCATCTGGCTCAGGTCCCCGGTCCCGGGCACACCCACTTCCAGATTCTGCGTCAGCACATTCGCACCCAACGCCACGCCGTCCTCGGAATAGTCCATGTCCTCCATCTCCAGCGTATTGTACCCGGCCCAAATCATGGCACGGAACACGGAGGGATCTTCGCTGGGGGTGATAATCATTTTGAACACGGAAGTGTCCACCGGACCGCTCAGATCATCCAGCCGTCCGGTCAGCACCTTGAGAATGTTACTATCGCCCACTCCGCCAAAGTCGACTTGATTCACTCCACTGGAGGATTCCATCGTCGCCAGAATACCGGTGACGCGGTCATCCTCTGTCACCTTGGGCACTCGGGTCAGATCAACGACCCGGAAGGGCATTATTTTCTCTTGCAGCAGGCTGCCGTTCAGGCTCAGCTGCGTTTTCATACCCACATCCTTGCCGTCAGCGATCCATCCAGAGGTAGTCATGGTGGTCTCGGTGAGAGTCAGATCGTTTTCCGCTACGGGGATGGATGAGAAGGGATACTGCTTGGTACTGCTGCTCTGGGCGGCAGGAATAACGCCGTATTCGTCCGCCAGCTTGAGACTGTAATTCCGCGCGTTGGCAATCTTCTCGCCCCAGAGGAACATGGTGGTGTGCAGGCTTGCTGTTTTAAAGCTGCTGTTAGGTCCAATCTTCCCAGTCGAGCTGCGGACATCCACCTTCTGACCGTTGGCAAGACCGTAATCAACGCTTTGCGCCACAATGAAGGGTTTGTTTTCTTCCCCCGCCGGCACACGCTCCAGAGAGACAACGCCCTCTGCGGTGCGCATTACATCGTCCACGCCCAGCTTGCCGTTGACGGTCAGCAGCAGCGGATAGTACTTGTCGCCGTCAATTGCGCTGATCTCCAGAATGTACTCCATCTGATCCAGAGCAGAAAGCGCCGTGGTGTTGCTCTCGCCCTTTTCGGCCGACCAGAACTGGGTGGAATCCAGATAGACGGTTATATTTCCCGCCGCATCCGTGGTATAGGTGTCGCCGGTGATGCCGCTGACAAGTGCTCCTGCCCTGGAGCCCAGCAGAGCTGTCTGGCAGTAGCCTCCGTTTTTATAAACGCCGCCACGAACGGTCACCGTCTTGTTCGCCAGCGGATCGCCGCCCGGCGTGATGAGCGTCACAGATGCCCGGGCGACTCGCCGAAGGCTGAAGGTATTCAAGGGATAAAGCTGCAGTTTTGTGGCATCCCGCTCGCCGGAACGCAGATTTTCTTTATAGATGGTGCCCAGATAAATATCCGCGCCGGAGCCGGACCGCAGAGACACCTCACTGGCGATTCCGTTGGGTTCGTAAAGCGCCAGCACGCCTTCACTGTTGGTCGTGACCGTTTTGGGCACACCTTTGCCGTCGGTGTATTGCAGCGTAGTTTCCGCTGCAGGCGTCAGCTGGAAGAGATAGAACTTATTTTGCAGCGTTTTCGCTGTCACCTGTACGGCAGCACGCATACCCGTGGCGGCATGGGTAGCCGTGACGGTTGCGGTGCCGTTGGCCAAGCCGGACAGCGCCATTTTGGTTTCGGGAAGGTAGGAATCAAAGGAGAAGTTTCTGATGTCCTCATACAGTCCGCCCTGCTTGTAGTTGACGGAAATGGCATTGTTGTTGCTGGAGAGCCACCGGATGCCGTCTTTAAAGGAGTTCCATCCGTACTCGTCATAGTTGATGCCTATGTACTCGATCAGCCCCAACTCCTGGCGCAGCTGCATAATTTCAGCTGTAACGGTGGGCAGGCTGCCGCTGACCTTGGAGGTATTGTCCATGGTCAGCTTAGAAATCGTTTCTCCTTTGTCGTTCTGCACCTTCAGTGCGTCGGCATCGTAGACATACAGGGGGAAGGAGTCGGTGCTGGGAGATTCCTCTCCAGGATTCTCCACGCTCAAAACCACTTGATAGGTGTCCTTCAGATTGCCGGCTTGCACACTCTGTAATGACAGGGGGAAGCTCCCGGAGGTGCCGGATAGGCGCTCACTGTCCACCACTTTGGTGGTGGTGTTGTCCTCTGTGACCCGGGTGATGGTCAGCGTGGGCTGCAAAGGGGCGCCCTCAGTGGTGTTTTCCACCGACCAGTCGATATTGACGGCACCGTCGGTATCCTTGAGGTAAATGCTCTGGGGCGGTGTCAGCTTGGCTGTGGCAGGCGGTGCCTGCACGATGATCCAGGCAAGTGCCGACAGGCGGACGTCCTCACCGCCGGCGTTGGGGTGCGGCATGGAGACCAATACCGTGTAGGCAGGGATATTGCCGTTGGAGAGCTTGGAGAGCACATTCTCCCCGATCCGCACGCTGTTTTTATCCTTGCCGACGGTATAAGTCGCAATGGGCTTGCGGCCGCTCAGCGCCGCCTCATTCGCGTAGTTGCCCTCATACAGGTCAATCCTGTAATTGAACTCTTTGTTCGGCGCCATCAGTGCGGCGTTGGAGCTCCACAGCACGGTGGCGGGCTGATTTACCCGCGTCACGATGGACGCGCCGCCGGGAATCACCAGTGCCAGGGAATCGCCTGCCGTCACGGTATAGGGCTTTGACTTGCCCGTCACATCATCGGCAGTGTCCTCAGTCCCGTTGTCCGCCGTAAAGGTAAAGGTGACGGTTCCCACCTTGGTTCCTGTGGTGGCAACAACGCCGGTATCCTCGTTGATGGTGGCAATGAGCGTGTCACTGCTGCTCCATTTGCCGGTGGTGTAGCTGGCCGTCTCACCGCCTGCCCCCAAAACCTCTGCCTTAAGCGTGGGGCGGGTGGTTTTGCCGAGGGAAATCGTATAGTCGGCGTCATTCGCTTCCGGGACGACCTTCACCGTGTGCGCGGAAACTTTCTTTGCCACCGTAAACTGCCGGGTCAGGGGAAGAACATTCACCCAGTCAGGAGCGTCTTTCGTGCCCTCGTTGGCCTGCAGCGTCACCGTATAGGTGCGGTCGAAAGCAGAGGGTGCGATTGCATAGTCGCTAATGGTGAAGGCTTCCTTCTCTGTGTCCAGATAGACCTGCAGATAGATTGGTTCAACCGCGGAGTCGTACCTCAGCTCGAGGCGGAACGGGGCTTCCCTCGGCTCTGTGCCTGCCGGGGTGTGATAATTGCTGTATACGGTCTTGTAGGCCTGCTCCATGTTGGCGTTCATCGTGAACGATGCCTTGCCGCTGGCGTAGGTGGCCGTCAGCTCGGTGGGAGCGTTGCGCATCAAGACGCTCTTCAGCGTAACGTCGCTGATCGAGTCGCTTGGATAGAGTGTGGTATCCATCGTATGGCCGAAAACATCTTCCACACCGGTCATATCATTGACGGTGACCGTGGTGGCATCCGTATCCTGCACCGGATACCAGAGCATTGCCGTGACACCGTAGTTGTTCATGGAAAGCTCAGCGGCGGTATACACTTTGCCATTGATGGTCACGCTGGCGTTTCTAAGATCCACGAACTCGTTAAAGGTAACTGTGATGGGCACGTGCTGTCCGCTGGTATAGGTTCCCGCCGGGGCCGTGACGCTTTGAATGGTGGGGGCGTCCGTGTCCAACAGCGTGGCGGAGACGTTGCTGTTCTTGGTGGTGGCCCAGGAATTTTGGATTTCGCCCTGTACACTTTTCATATACAGTCGGAAGGGCAGCCAGTACTGCTGTTTCCCTCTGTTTTGCGTGGTAGACTGCAGGGAGATGTTGACCGTTTCGCCCTTGTTAATCGTACAGTTCAGCGCTCTCGTTTTGTCGCCGCTGAGCTCCAGAGATGTTCCATTGAACATGTACTCCGTCAGATAGAACGGGGCATGGGGTTGTGTGTCACTATTATAGCCATACGGCGCAAAGCCATTATAGGTCTCTACATCGGTACTCCAGTCAAACTCGATGCTGGCATCGATTTTGTATGGCTGATAAAATGGGTCGGAGTCGACGGGAAGCACCGAGTTGCGGGCACCCTCCAAAATTCTGATGGTATCGCTTAGCGCAACGAAGTCCTGATTGTTGGCACCTTCGCCGATATTGTATTCATTTGCCAGCAAAGGAATATACATATCCCCCTGTATTGTTTCTGTACTTTCGTATCTTTCCTCATAGTTCGGCGCGGCCATTGATGCTTGTATTGTGGGGGCGTCAACCGTCTTTTTTAGCTTGAGCTGACAGTGGTCGGCATAACCGGCGCCGTCATAGAACACCAGATTTTCCGCATCGTAAAATTCAATCATCCCCAGCAGGTCACCATAGGAATAAGAATTATCGTGCCAGGCTTGGGTACTTCCTTTGGTTGTAACTTTGACAGTGATTTTACAACCACCTAAACTGAAAGTCGAGCCTACGTCATAGGTCAGCTTGTAGGACCCGTCGCCTTTGGCGACCCCACTCGTCTCGCCTATCGAGACCTCCACATCGGTGATATAATCGCTGAGCTGGCCTTTTTGAATGCGGTAGGAAAAGCCGACCGGTTTTCCGCCGTATACAGTAAAAGTCCCGGAGCTCCAGCTGTTGGTTGCGAGATCCCCCAGCGTTTGGCTCATCATGCCGTTCATATCCACCGTCTCAACGCCCACAGGCGCTGTGGCAGAGGCGGAATACTGCAAACTGATGCCCTGCAGCTCCAGCTGCTCCATCAGGCTATTGAGATTCTCCAGTGCTTCCCCGGTAAACTCCCTGCCGGAGAAATAGGTGTCCTTGATCCGCTGCAACTCCTGTTCGATTTGGATCATGGTCTTCAAATCGCCCAGCGCCACCGGAGTCCCATCCACGTCGGCTATGCGGGTGAGATCCGTGGCGGGATTTTCCAGCAGCTCCATGACAGCCGCCAGTGTCAACACCTGGCTGTCCAGCGTGATGGTTTGATCCACCTTGAAATTGCCGGCTTCGTCCAGCAGCCCCAAAGCGTTCAGCATGGAAAGCACCTGGTCGCTGCTATCGCCGGTCAAGGCGGAGAGCTGCTCCAAAATCGCCTGATTTTCCTCGGGTGTGTTGCCCATCGAATCGCTCACCGCTGCAAACGCCGTAGTTGGCAGCAGCGTGAGCGTCATGCACAGGCTCAGCAGCGCCGCTAAAAATCTTTTCTTCATGTTTCCTCATCCTCCTTGGTTTGTTCCTGCTGTTTATTGTTTTTTCTCAATCGTGTGCAAAACACGGTAACGACCACCGCCGCTGCAAAGCAGACAACGCCTACCAGCACATAGCCGCCCGCATCATCCCGCAGCAGCTGTCTGCCCCTGCACTGCAAACACATCCGCCGCCTACATCATCACCGCGAACAGCAGCATACACGCTGCGCTCAGCCCATATATGCCGCGCCACTGCCTCCGGCGGGTGTTTTCCCGCACCCGCTGCTTGACGAGTGCGACTCGTTTTGCGGTATCGTACATTTCGTTTGAACCTTCTCTCTGGATTTATTGAAATGCGGCTTAAAAACCCCTTCACTTATATAGAGATCGGAA
>ONZY01001417.1_pt1 | contig 17493 bp, 9 predicted proteins | sample 1671451 | NCBI WGS metagenome assembly ONZY01 (sample SAMN06348158, study PRJEB24527) | human gut metagenome | biome: human gut; feature: ankylosing spondylitis patient; material: feces | host: Homo sapiens | place: China | collected 2015-10 | reverse complement strand
ACTGGAGTTCAGACGTGTGCTCTTCCGATCTGCCTATAACCGCACCGACTTTTACAGTTTCAACGCTATGCACATTCGGCAGCAGCCTTTTTATGTCGCTTGTCAAATCATTTGCAAGGCTTTCGTTGTCGGAGTACATTACATATACAGAGAAATGAGGATTAAGCTCTTCCCTTTCAAGCCTTTCGGCAAGGCTTTTTATGCCACGCTTAATGTTAAAACTTTTTGCAAGCAACTCAACATTGCCGCCGCTGAGTCTTATTACAGGCTTTATACGGGCAACAGTCGCAAGCATTGCTTTTGTCTGACTTACTCTGCCGCCGTTATGCAGATATTCAAGGGTATCGAGGCAGGCAAGCAACGATATTTTTGTTTTTATGCGCTCGATTTCTTCATAAATTTCTTTTGAGTTTTTCCCTTGTCTGCGCAGTTTTACCGCATATTCAACAAGCAGTTTTTGACCTGCCGAAGCGGTCAGTGAATCAATAACATACACATTTTTGCAGCCGATCATATCGCAGGCAATTTGTGCGGTATTTGCCGTTCCGCTGATTTTTGACGACATAAAAATTGCCACACCTCCGTCTTTGCTATGCTCGGCAACCTCAAATTCTTCTACTATATCATGCAGTGACGGTTGCGAAGTTTTGACGGTTTCCGTTGTGTTTTTTAGTTTATCGAAAAACTCATCTTTTGAAATAGTAACATTATCCTTGTACTCCTCATCGCCGAAATTTACGGAAAGAGGAATACAATCAATCATTAATTCTTTCAGTTCGTTCGGTTCAAAATCCGATGCAGAATCTGTTATTATCTTTACCATTAAAGCACCTCTGAAAAGATTTACATTAACAGTATAACCAATCTGCATTTAAAAAATCGGCACAGAGCGTACCGATTTTAAAATTAATGTGTATTTACATATTCAATAAATTCAGGAGTTTTTGACCAATACTTTATACCCCAATTTTCAAAATTCCACTCTTCCATATAATCATTACATTCGTAGTCTATGTAATAAAGGGTTTCGTTTTGCACTACAAAGTTTGTCGGGAAATAATCTATATTCGTGTTATTTGCGTAAAGCAGTTTGCACATTGCTTTTACCTGCTCCGCATATTCTGACTTTACTCTGTCTGCCTTTACCATATCAAATATTGTGTCGCCCTCTATGTACTCCTTTAATATCCGTTCGTTTTCAATATCTATGTCGAGCATTTTCGGCATAGTTATTCCGATTTTTTTAAGGCGGTTATAATCATTTAATTCGGATTGAATTTTGTCGCCAAACTGATAATAGCTGCACGGCTCGTGATGAATCTGCTTTAAAACATACTGATTTGTACCGTCGGATGCAAGGTAAGAATAACCGCCCTTGCCTTTGCCAAGCAATTTTATTACCCGTTTACCGAAAGTTCTGTAGGAATTGCATTTGACATATAATCGCCTTATATCATAATTTAATTTAAAATATACAATGTAATTATACCATCTAAAAAATGTAAAATTTCTAACTGCCTTGCAGCCGTCTGTATAAAGAGAGATTTTTAAGATACTCGCCAAGTTTTTCAAAATCAGTCGCCAGGAAAGAAATACGGCACAGCGGTTTTTATGCCCTCTGTGCCGTATTTACGATGTTTCCGTGATGGATCGTTAATTGTTACTTATCTCTGATTATTTGACGGAATGCCTTTTCCTCTTATCAAATACCGTTACACCTGTCAGAACACCGCCGCTGATGAACAGCAATGCGATCCACAGCATGAGGTTGCTTGTATCGCCGGTCGGGGGAGACTTCGGCAACTTAGCCGTTACGGTGTCGGCCTTGGCGATTTCCTTAGTGCCGTACTTGTCACTGTAATACTTATTACATCCGCTACAGTACCAATACTCGATATTGCCATCGGCATCCTCGGTCGCCGCCTTGGCCGGGAAATGCTTTAAGTCGGTGTGGTTCTTCGGGTCAAGCTTACCGTAGGATTTGCCGCAGACTTCGCATACTGCCTTATCCCTGCAGGTTTCCTTACCACCGATGTGGTTTGTGATCACCTTTCCACAGTAATCGCAGACATGATCCTTATCTGCGTCCTCGTGGTTGGAGAATACCTTTCCGCAATAGTCGCAGACGTGGTCTTTGCTTGCATCTTCGTGGTTGGAGATTGTCTTTCCGCAGAGGTCGCAGACGTGGTCTTTGTTTGCATCTTCGTGGTTGGAAATCACTTTGCCACAGTGATCGCAGACGTGATCCTTATCCGCGTCCTCATGGTTGGAAATCACTTTGCCACAGAGGTCACAGACGTGATCATGATTCGCATCCTCATGGTTGGAGATTATATTTCCGCAAATGTCGCATATGTGGTTTTTATCCTCATCGGTGCAATTATCCGTTTCAATGCCTTCCGTACAGCCGTCTACCGTGCATTGGCGGGTGTGTGTGCCGTCGCCGTTTGATGTCCATTCGCCGAAGGTATGCCCGTCGTTGACCGTTACGGTCATTTCTGCGGTGTTGCCCGCCTTGTCGGTGACAACGATTTTCTGCTCGCCGTCTGCGGGAGCGAGGGTAAAGCTGTTGTTTTCGTCAAGCGTGACCTCTGTGCCGTTTACGGTGACGGTATCTACATATTTCTCGTCAATCGTTACGGTCTGCGCTTCGCAATAGATTTTTCCGTCCTTAATGCCGGTGATCACCGGGCTTGTGCCGTCAAGCACAATGCCGTCCGAGCAGATGTAGTCCGTATTGCCTGCATTATCGGTCAGTCTGACATAGATAATGTATTCGTTATCGGGGTCAATGCCAAACGGTGCAGTGTATACGGTGAAGGTCATGCCGTCAAGCTCCGCTTTTGTCAATTCCTTATCTGACAGCAGATATTCAACCGTTACCGTTTCGCCGCTGTTGTCGGCGGCGTTTATCGTCACCGTTTGCGTGTCCTTAAAGAACAGACCGAAGGTGATGTTGTTGAGAAACGCTTTCCAACTGTTCTCGTTGATTTTAATTTCGCCCGTGGGCTTTTCGCTGTCTTTCCACTGCGCGGTGACAGTTATATTCTCCGCAGGCATGGTTGTGGGAATCGCTTTATCCCAGCCGATAAAGGTGTAGCCCTCTCTTGTCGGATTGTCAGGGGCGGTAATTTCTGTACCGTAATCCTGTGTAATGGGTGCAATCTCACTTCCGCCGTTGGTATCAAATGTTATTGTATACTGATTGATTTCCCATTGTGCTTTAACCGTTATATTCTCCGCAGGCATGGTTTCGGGGATTTCCTTATCCCAGCCCTTAAAGGTGTAACCTTTTCTTGTAGGATTATCAGGGGCGGTAATTTCCGTACCGTAGTCCTGTGTAATGGGTGCAATCTCACTTCCGCCGTTGGTATCAAAGGTTATTGTGTACTGATTGATTTTCCATTGTGCTTTAACCGTTATATTCTCCGCAGGCATGGTTTTGGGGATTTCCTTATCCCATCCCTTAAAGGTGTAACCTTTTCTTGTCGGGTCGGCAGGGGCGGTAATTTCTGTACAGTAATCCTGTGTAATGGTTGCAATCTCACTTCCGCCGTTGGTATCAAAGGCTATTGTATACTGATTGATTTCCCATTGTGCTTTAACCGTTATATTCTCCGCCGGCATGGTTTCGGGGATTTCCTTATCCCATCCCTTAAAGGTATAACCTTTTCTTGTCGGGTTAGCGGGAGCGGTAATATTCGTGCCGTAGTCCTGCGTAATCGGAGCGATCTCACTTCCGCCGTTGGTATCAAAGGTTATTGCGTACTGATTGATTTCCCATTGTGCTTTAACCGTCATATTCTCCGCAGGCATAGTTTTGGGGATTTCCTTATCCCAGCCCTTAAAGGTATAGCCTTTTCTTGTCGGGTCGGCAGGGGCGGTAATTGTTGTACCGTAATCCTGCGTGATAGGTGCAATCTCACTTCCGCCGTTGGTATCAAAGGTTATTGCGTACTGATTGATTTCCCACTTCGCCCAGTATTCCTTATTGCCCGTTTCTGTGCCGCCGATTGCTGTAACAGGAGAGCCGGTCAGATTTTCGTTGTCATACCAGCCCTTGAACGTATATCCCGTATAGGTCATATCGTCGGCTGTCGGAAGTGTTGCGCCCACGCCGTAGGTATATTCAGTGACATTGCCGTTGTTGATCGTGCCGCCGTTTGCGTGCAGGGTTACGGTATAGGTCGGGGCTGTCCACTGCACCGTCAGTTCCGTCACATCAGCAGGAACGCTGTCGCCAGGGGCGTAGGAATTGCCATTGCTGTCAAGCCACATAAAGTAACTGCCTGTATCTCCGGCCGGGCGGGTCATGCCGTCGGACGCAGGGGCGGTAAATGCGCTGCCGTTTTTCACGATGATTTGAATAGCATCGGAGCTGCCGCCTAGCTTGCCGCCGCCAAGGTTGAGGGTAACGGCTTTCAGCCCGTCAGCGCCCAGCGTGCCGGGGTTCGGGACTTCAAGGACGGGGCGGAAGCCGAAGGTCTGGTAAGAGGTATTGTAGCTGGTCCAGAAACGGGCCGAACGCTTCCACCCGCGAACCGCACGGAACGACGCCGAAATTCTTATAGTAGTATCTTGTCCACACGAAAGCATCTTCCCCCAGTTTTTGATATATCCGTCGTCCTTATCCAGTATCTTATCCCATTCGTTGCTTTTGGGCGTGCCGCGTTCTGAATCACCTGAGCCTGTATAACTACTTCCCACGGACGGCGCACGCAGCGTATAGTCCACGCTGCCGGCGACATAGTCCTTGCCGAAAATCAGACTCGCAGTATCTAAGTCATTCCAGCTTACCGTATGCGTTACGACATAGTCCGCCACAAACAGGCTGTGGGGATATTTTTCCCGCTGTGCATACTCCTCGGTGGTTGCCATCTCCGATGTGAGCTTGTAGGCGTCCACCGTCCCTGCGTAGGTAAAGGGAACATAATGCAGCGTGCTGTCCGGCAGATCGCCGTTTGCCGTTCCGGGAATATTCATCGCCGAAAGGTCAAAGTAATAGGTGTCGCCGGGTTTGAGGGAAAACTGTTCTGATAAAGCAAACTGCGCCGTGAGCTTGGTAACGTCCGCCGGAACGTTGTCGCCGGGGGCGTAGAGCTTACCGTCGCTGCCAAGCCACATGAAGTAGCTGCCTGTATTTCCGTCCGGGCGGTTCAAACCGCCGGACGCAGGCGCGGTAAACTCGCTGCCGTTTTTCACGATGATTTGAATAGCATCGGAGCTGCCGCCGAGCGTTCCGCCGCCAAGGTCAAGGGTAACGACCTTCAGTCCGTCAGGACCCAGTGTGTCAGGGTTCAGGACTTCAAGGACGGGGCGGAAACCGACGTACGGGAAGGAGCCCGCAGCATTGCAGCTGATCCAGTAGCGGGCCGAATCGTACCCACGAATCGCACGGTACGGCGCGGAAATGGAATGAGTATCCTGCCCCCACGAATACATTTTATTCCAGTTTTGGATATATCCGCTGTCCTTATTCAGCATCGTGTCCCATTCGTTGCTTTGGGGCACGCCGCGTTGGGAATCGCCCGAACCTGTAGAGATACTTCCCACAGACGGTGCGCGCAGGGTATAGTCCACGCCGCCGCTGGCATAATTTTTGCCGAAAATCAGACCTTCGTCATTCAGGCCACCCCAGCTAATCGTATGCGTTACGGCATAGTCCGCCACAAACAGGCTGTGGGGATATTTGTTCTGCTGTGCATACTCCTCGGTGGTTGCCGTCGCAGACGTGAGTTTGTAGGCTTCTATCGTTCCCACATAGGTAAAGGGAACATAGTGCAGCGACGTATCCGGCAAAGAAACCGCACCATCTGAGTTTCCGCCGTTTGCCGTTCCGGGAATATTCATCGCCGAAAGGTCAAAATAGTATCTGCCGCCGGGGGTGAGGGAAAACTGCTCTTCCACCTGCTTTTCCACCGTCAGCGCAATGTCTGTGAAATTGCTTGCGTAGTCGGTTTTATAATCGCCGTTGTACTGCTCGCTGAAAACTTTTAAGGTATAGTTGCCGGGTGCAATATCAGACGGGATTTTGATTTCAACCGTTCCGCTTTCGGCAGTAGGCTGTGCTACTCTGCCATAATACTGTGCGCCGTTGTTATCCGCAATGATGGCAGAGATATATTCATTTGCCCCTGTGGTCGCTCCGCTGTAATTCAGCGTAATGGTATCGTTGGGGTAGCCGTCGGCAGTTTTTTCCGTTACGGCAAAATTTCGGCTGCTATCTAAAAGTGTCAATTTCCACTCGTTTCCGCTGTATTCGGGAATCGGGGTCAGCCCTCCGTCGGGCTTTCCGCCCACGGCGGCAGATGCAAAAAGGACAGAGTTCAGATTTAAGTTAAAAGCAGGACGAACAGTCCGATGATTATTTTTCTTGCGGATAGAGGCCCCAGAGTATTGGACAGAACCATCACTACTCACGATGGCGACATAAAAAGTCTTGGAGCCAGGGGAGCGCAGCCACCAACTGCTTGTCACCCAATTCGGATGCGCAGGATCCAAGGCACGCAGATCGTTGTTTACCGCAATAGCCTCTTTTGTGGAAAGCGGCCAAAATACAGCGTTATCCACCTGCCCTCCCGCTACACAGTCGGTATTTTCTCCATTGTAACTTCCGCTTGTAAGCGCCCGTTTCTTTACGGCAGCATTTTCTTCTGTCGTCAGCTTTGCTGCAAGCGCATCTATCGCGGTTTTCAAATTACTCGGTGCGTAATCGTTGTATAATATGATATCGGCAAATGGTATAACTCCCATAGCGCCTGCCGCAAGCAGGGTAATATCCCCTTGTGCGCTTGTAACACCGCTTCCGTCATAGCCGATAACTCGCCATGCAGCGGGATTATTATCATGGTTTTGCCCAAAATACACAGTCGGTGCGGTCGCTGTGTTTACATTTTTACTTAGTGCGTCTGTGCCAAGCTGTACCGAGGCAGAGCCCTCTGCCCCAACCTCCTCGGCAAATACGCTTATCGGCATAAGGCTCATCATTATACAAAAGACGAGTAAGATGCTAAGTATTCGTTTCTTCATTTCTTGCCACCTCCGTTTTGCAATCTCAAACTATACTTTTTTCTTTTTCAGTACAATGTATAATATTAAACCAAGGTTACCAAGCAGAGCAAGTCCCGCAACAGAACCGATAACAATCAAAGCAGGTGAAGCTGCGGGTTCGGATATGTTTCCTTCGGATATGTTTCCGAAGCCTGCAGGAACGGCTACATCTGCCACCGCTTTCACACCGGTGTCTTTCTCACCAATCCACCAGTTGCCGTTTTCACCGATAAATGGGGTAAGACCGTCCTTGCCGTCCGCACCGACAACTTTACCAAGATTGACTACCTCGCCGTCGGTATAGGTGATAACAAGCTCGCCGTCTGCATTGATCTCCGCTTTGGCTATTCCGATGCCGTCCTTACCGTCTTTGCCATCAGAGCCGTTTGCACCGTTTGTTCCATTTGTTCCATTTGTTCCGTCCTTGCCGTTCTGTCCCGATGCACCTGTCTCTCCGGTGTCGCCCTTTTTGCCTTGTTGTCCGGCTTTACCGGTATCACCCTTTTCGCCTTGTCGTCCGGCTTCACCGGTATCGCCCTTTTCGCCCTGTTGTCCGGTTTCACCGGTATCGCCCTTTTCTCCGGTGGCTTTCACACCGAGGGATACCCATGTCTGTCCGTCGTCATAGGAGATATACCAGAAGTTATCATCACCTATTTTAAGCTTTGGCGTTACACCGTCTTTTCCGTCCTGACCGGGCGCACCTGTTTCTCCCTTGTCACCCTTGTCGCCTTTGTCACCTTTATCGCCCGTCAGCTCCGACAAAGCAATCAAATTATTCCAGGCAGAATCATCACTGTACTTCCACTGTATAAATCCATTATATACATTCAGTTCAATTTGCTTTCCATCTGCGCCGTCATTTCCCTTTAACTCGGAAAGTGATACAAGAACACGGTAAGCGTCGTCACTTTCGCCCACATATCGCCACTGGATACTGCTGCCGTCACTGCGTAATTCTATTTCTCTGCCGTCCGATCCCGTAAAGGTTGAGAAGGTTTTGGTATTGGATAATGCCGATACCGTTCCGTTATTGCCGACAGAGGAAACCGCAAAGGTGTAGGTGGTATCCTCTTCCAGAGTATCGTATGTATATTCAAAGGTCGTGTCTGACAGAGGAGCATCAGTCACACGCACAAAATCGCCGTCATCCATACGCATCCAGATATGATACCCTGTATAGGGGCGTCTGCTGTCTGCAGTCGGTGCCTTCCAGGTGATTTTTGCACTTTGATTGTCTGTTACGGATACGCCTGTAAGTGTAGGTACGGGCGGTGCGGCACGAAGATTGGTCAGCACATATCCGAACACAGGAATCTTCTGATCTCCTGCCGTCCATGTGCGCATACCGAAATCCCAGGTAAAGCCGTATTGGCTCGAAACATCGTAGCCGATTCCGTAGGAGGCAAGGAGCGAACGGCGGTCGATGTTGTTTACCGTACCGCTGGCGCCGCTGCTTTCCGTCGTGGTGTAGACCGTACCTGTTGCTTTGCTGTAGCTCAAATCGATTACAAAACCCATATTGAATGCGTCTACGCCCCATGTGCTTTTCATCGAAGCAGAGAAGCCGTGAGCCATCTCAACTCCCTCGGCATGCTCAGATGTGGTAGTCCAGTCGTTCGTGATACTGCTTGCACCGAAGCCAAGCTCATATTTTTGCTTACTCAGCGACTCAAATTTCGAAACATAGTCGGCGGTAGTAGCGGTATTCGACCAATAGGCGAACGGGTCGCCCTCGGCGTTTTCCGGCAGTACATGGCTGTTCAGTATCGGCAAAGCCTTTGCCTTTCCCGCTGCAATGTCTTTCTTGTAGGTTTCGTTGTACAGTACCGCAAACTCATCGTAATACTCCCGGTCGAGCATGGTGTAAACCGGTTGCCCGGGGATCATCAGGGCAATGGTATTTCGCTCGCTGAGGTCAAAATCGCCCTTTTGCGGGTCATAAAGCGAGTAATAATAGGTTGTTGCCGGCACGCGGTACAACACCACGGAATCGTTGCCGCCGGCATTGAAGGAGGCACTGTATTCCTTTGAAAGGGTATCCTCTGTGCTCTTGGTAAAGTCCATGGTATATCCGAGCGTCGCCTCGTATCTCCATACCTTCAGATCTCCTTGTGCGACGATGGACGCACCGAAGGAGGTGTTGTGCGATGAGGATTTCGTGTCAGAATAGCCTGAGGAGAAGGTGTAGGTGGTTGAGCCGTCGGAGAAATCAAGATCATAGTCACCGAGCTCCGAGAAATACGGAGCCGCCTGGAGCACCGCCTGCACCTGTGCATCGGAATATCCGTAGCCCTTGCCCTCATAGCGAGCAAACAGACCGTCTTTATTCACATCCGCCGCAAGCAGTATGCAGTTATACGGCATATCCCATGCAAGGTCGGCATCGTGGCAGAGCTTGGAAAACTCGTCCTTCTCGGCTGTTACCGTATACTTCCCGGCGACCGAAAGAGTGCCGCTGCCGAAATCCTCGCCGTAGAAAACATCGGTGAACAGGTCGAATTTACGCGCCGAACCGCTTCCCTTTTGCCTTTCGGCGGCAAGCGCGATCACCTGCTCGCGGCCTTCCGTGTTGTGGTCAAAATTGCCTGCGATGACATCCTGATACCACCACCATCTCGCGCTTGAATTCTTTTCGCGCGCGGTGTCGCGCAGAAGATTAAGCGCGCCGTTCTGCTGAACCTCATACAGTCCGCCTGCGATCCATACCTGCTCCGGCGTACCTCTGCCGTTGATCGCAACGCTTGTCATAGCGGGCTTCGGCTTCACGCCCAGATCATTTGTTCCGTTTGCGGTATAACCGCTCATGGTGGTTTTCTGCACATTCGTTATTGACTTGTTCTGACCGTAATAAACGGCAAAGCCCATGTTTTCGTTGTCGGTTTTCTTGTCCCAGATAAAGCCCTTCTTCTTTTCTTCCCTGACTTCACGGAAATATCCGGCAATTATGATTTCCTGCCAGCCGTCGCCGTCGATGTCTCCCGCGGCAAGGTTTCCGTAGCGGATATGATCGTAGTAACGGCTGCCGTCCGCTTTTTCATCCTCGCGGTTCAGGGTCATCAGGGACTTTTGATCCACTCTTTTGAGGTTTCCGTTTTCGGCTTTGTATACCGAGAGCTTTGAAACAGCCTTACGGAAGGAATCGCCGGAAATCTCCTTGTTCCTGCCGTCGATCTTATCCGGCTCGGCAATGCCTGCGTACACGATAAGCTCATCGCAGCCGTCACGGTCAATATCCGCCGAGACAAGCGACTTCGTGATCTGGTCGCGCTCATACAGAGTCGTGTTCCAGCCGTCGAAATAGGCATTGCCGCTGCCCTTGGATTTGACAAACGATTTTCTTGAAAGTCCCTGCTCTCCGGCAATTCCCGTGCCGGCGATTCCCCATAAATCATCATTGCCGACGTAGGTGATAACGGCGGTCATCTTTCCGTCACCATCATAGTCGCCCGCCGTGACATTGAAATAGTGGCGGAATTCCTGGTATTCCAGCTCGCCGTAACCGGGTTTCTTGCACGCCCACATCGGAGCGTCGGCAATTTTCTGAAGCTCGGAGCGCTTGTTGTTTACAAGGTTTTGTACCCAGTAGCAGATCTTCGCAGTGTTCTTGGAATTATCCATATCGCAAAGACCGACAAAGATGGCATGATCGTTTCTGCCCGTGCCGAGTGGGTCGTAAGCTGTTCCAACAGCAAATGCAACATTATCGACAGCAGAAACCCGATGGGCACTCGGTGTACATTCGGCAATGTTGATACCGAAATTCCACTTACTGTATACCTTGGTATGATCCTGCGCCGCCTGCCCCTCTGCGTTGCGATAGCTGTAAATGATCGGCTCATACCATGGGGTGATGGCAAAGGGCTGACCCTTTTTTGTGCCGTACGGGTTGCTTTCATCCTCTGCCCATCCGACCGGTGGGGTTGTGTCGGGTGTGAGCAGTGTGCCGTATGCACTCGAGTCGGATGCCGATACTCCCAGAATGGCATAGCTCATAATAGGTAAAGCAACACACATCACCATACATAGGGTGAGCAGGGTACAGAGTATTCGTTTTTTCATTTTCCGTTTCCTCCCTTCAAATATTGTGAACGGTATTTATCCGCAAACAGAGCGACACCCTGTTTTAAGACCTCCATTTGGGTTTTTAAATAATATTCATCCTCAAACATAGCATAGTGTACACAGGCACGAACAAATATAAAAATCAACGGTGTAATCACCGTGTACGGAATACCGATTTTCGGCTCCAACCGCTTGGCATATTCGGTATAGCGCTCATTCACTCCCTCAAAGAATTTCTTGCCGTGCTCAATATATTTCGGATGAGTATAGACCTGATACATCAGCCGATATTTTTTGCCGTGCTTCTTTGCGGTCCAATACGGAACCTCTCTCACAAATCGGACAACATCATTCGGGTCGGTGGGGGCTTTTTCCATAAAATCATCCTCAACCTTTTCCATACAGTAGGCAGTTGATTCAATAATCAGTTCATCCACACTATTGAAATAGGAATACAGATTTCCCGTTGTACACCCACACGCTGCCGCCAAAGCCTTGATACCCGTACCGGTCAGCCCGTTTTCAGCATAACATTCAAAGCATTTTTCCATCATTTCCCGCTTACGCTCGTTGTGTTGTTCCTCTGTTGTTCTCATAATGTTCGCTTCCTTTTGATAACTAATCAATTAATTAACTATAGTATAACACAGGACTACGGTAATTTCAACAATTTATTAAAAAATTTTTGCAAAATATTAAAATTTTATCGTATCGGTCGGAAACTTTACGGCTATAGCCGTACCCTTTTCCGAACTTTCTTCCACACGGACTTTACCATTGTGCAATGTGACGATTTCCCACACCAAAGAAAGTCCCAAGCCTACGCCACCGTATTCCCTGCTTCGAGATTTATCCACACGAAAGAAGGCCTGAAAAATACTTTCTCTGTATTGTTCGGGGATGCCGTAGCCGGTATCCGCAACCGTAATAACAAGCTGATTGTCTTTGTGCGTTACGGTAATATTCACTGTACCGTCAAAACGGTTGTAGCGTATAACGTTTTCGGTCAGATTATATAACAAACGGTAAATCAACGTGTCACTGCCTGTCATAACAGCGTCGCCCGTGCTTTCAAGTGCAATATTGTTCTTCTCTGCAAGGGGCGCAAGGTCAGTGAAAATTTCTTTTACCATAGGTCCTATCTCTATGCGGTCGGCACACGATACTGTACGAAGCTTACTCATTTCCAACAAGGTTTTTGTCATTTGCGTCATTCGTTCGGTCTGCTCACATAACAATCGGAGAAACTCAGCCGTTTCCGGCAATACCTCGGGATGCTCTGCCGAAAAAAGTTCAAGCTGTGCCTGCATAAGCGAAAGCGGCGTACGCAGCTCGTGCGCCGCGTTTCCCGTGAACTGTCGTTGAGCTGTGAATCCCTCATCAAGACGGTCAAGCATCAGATTGAATGACTTGACAAATTGTCTCATTTCAGGCAAAACCTCTTCGGTTATCTTCATATCCGTCAAATTGTTAGGCTGAACCTTCTCAACCCGAGCTGTAAAAGTACGCAGAGGCTTAAGCGCATGCCCTCTTAAAAAATACGCAAGCACACCGCCTAACAATGTTGCCACCGCCGTAATATACCAATTGGTAGCGATAAAGGATTCCTGTACTCCGTTAATTACAATAGTCAATTCACGATCAAGCTTTTCGTGTTCGGGATCGAAAAATTCGGGTTCTCCTTTGTCCGTATCTCCGTAACCTGTAACATAAGAACCTATGGAATCCATGTAACGGCTGCCGGAATAGCCGATAAGAACATTCATAAAAATGCAGGTAGCTCCGATAAGAAGTGCAGTCATCAAAGTTATGCGCCATTGCAAGGATAGCTTTTTCATTCTTTTTCTTCCTCCATAACATATCCTTCACCAATGCGATTGCGAATCGGGTCATAGCCGAGCGCCGCACGCAGTTTCTTTCGTAATGCAGAAATATGTACTCTTATTGAATTGCTGAAATTGTCAAAATTGATGTGATTGCTTTTTAGTTCATAATAGCAAAAGTCACGCTGCAAATTTGCAACGTGACTTTTGTTTTAAGGAAAGCTATATATTAACTTATAAACTATTTAGCGCAGATCATCAAATCTTATATTTTTCCAATGCTTTTTCATATTCTTCGCTGTCATCACCGTATATAACAACTTGCAATGGATTACTTAAATCAAGACTGTAAATGCCCAGTAAAGATTTTGCATCAACTGTATAACGGTCTGAAACTAAATCAACATCATAATTACAGTTGGAAGTTAATTCAACAAATTCTCTGACCTGATCCACTTGTGTGAGTCTGATTTTTACTATTTTCATATACTTGTCAACCTTTCTGACATATTTTAATTTCATCTAATGTGGGCAACGCAGGAATTGCACCTATTCTTGTTGCAGTCAGTCCACCCGCAGCATTTGCAAAAAGTATCTTATCATCAAGCACCATATCAGCAATCTCATCGGGTTTATAGTTTTTTAACTGCCACAACATTGCACCTACAAAAGCATCCCCGGCACCTGTGGTATCAACCGCATCGACCTTGTATGCAGGAAATACACAAAAATGATTTTTGTTGCGATAGCAAGCACCTTTTTCTCCGAGCGATACCAAAACTAATGACGCACCCATATTTAAAAGCTTTTTTGAGCCGATTTCAAGATTTGTTTCTCCTGTAACAAGATACATTTCTTCCTCAGACACTTTCAAAATATCCGCCATTGTAATCGCTCTTGAAATTTCATTTACCGCTTTTTCCCTATCACTCCACAAAAGAGATCTATAATTAGGATCAAAACTAATTATTTTCCCGAGTTTCTTTGCATAATTTACAGCATCATATGTCGCCTTCCTGCAAGGTTCATCTGTCAAAGATAATGAACCGAAGTGGAAAATTTTGCATTCATCAATAAGTTCTTTTTTCACTTCATCGGCATTAAGCTTCATATCTGCTCCTGGATTTCGATAAAAAGAAAACGAACGGTCGCCTTTGCTGTCAAGCTGAACAAAAGCAAGTGTTGTCGGCACATTGCTGTCAGTTGCCATACCTGTAATATCAATATTATGGTTGCTTAATGTGTCCTTTAAATAAGAACCGAATGCATCGTTGCCGACCTTACCGATAAAAGCCGATGAACCGCCAAGCTTACTGTTCATTGCAAGAACATTTGCCGGTGCTCCCCCCGGATTTCGTGCAAACAATGCTATTCCCTGTTCGTTAGTTCCGTTCGGAGTAAAATCTATCAAAATTTCGCCTAAGCTTACAATATCAATCATTATTCTGCTCCTTTTTTGAATTTAATTCTGTTATGATTTTGTTGTATGATTTTTTATTTATTTGATAAAAAAACAGTACAACAGCTGTTATTATCCACAACACACCCGGAATTGTTGAAAAAGAGTGATGCATTGTAGCCTGAACGGCACTGTTCTGAACACCGTTTGCAACAAAACCCAATCCGCTGAGTGTAGCAGACAGCAATGCTGTTCCGATTGCCATACCTACTTTATTTCCCAAGGAAACAAATGCATATTGGAATCCGTCATTTCTTATGCCCGTTTTCCACTCTCCGTATTCCACACAATCGGGAACAATTGCATAAATTGCTGTATTGAAACCACAGAAGAAAAATTGGGAGAGAGCTGAAATTGTATAGAAACCGATAGGTGAGTTTGAGGCACTAAAGAAATACAGAGCAATCATACATATGCCTGTACCTGCAGCAAAAGTTGCAGCTGTGCGGCCTTTGTTGCCGACTTTTTTAAATACAAACGGGAATGCTCCTGCACCTAAAATTGACGGCACAATAAGTATCAGTGAATAAATAGTAAAGAACCCCTCATTTCCTTCAACATATTTAAAGTAATACAAGAGATCTGCATTTCTACCGTATAATGTAATGCCGAATAAAACCTGTCCTGCCAATGCTATAAGATACGGCTTGTTCTGCATTGCGGCTTTAAGCTGAATTTTAATAGGTATTTTTTCCTTTACAGGAGGCTTTACCACTTCTTTTGTCTTTGCAAAGCAGAACCAATGGCAGGCAACAAATATTGAACCGTAAAGGATGGTAACCAAAAGGTATCCCTTTGACTGATTCTGGCCGCCGAAAAATGTAATAAGAGGTAATGTAACCATATTGATTATGTTTATTGCAATCATTGCACAAACCGAGCGAAACGCATTTATCTTTGCTCGTTCTTCAATATTCTGAGTTAATGTACCGCAAAGTGTGCCGTAAGGAATATTTACGCAGGTATAGCCGACTACAAGAATACAGTATGTAACATACATATATATTGTTTTTGCATTGTCATCCCATGTAGGATGTGCCCAAAATGTAAATACTAAAACTATCGCCGTTAAAGGAGCACCTATCAGTAGCCACGGGCGGTATCTGCCCCATCTTGTTTTGGTTCTGTCGCTTAAAGAGCCGATTATAGGATCGTTAATTGCATCCCAAAATCTTGATATAAGCATCAATAAAGAAACTGCAGCCATTGGTATTCCACACACATCCGTGTAAAATATCATAAGGAAATTGCCCACGAACATCCAACTGAAATTACAGCCTATGTCACCAAATCCATACGCAAGTTTGCTTATAAAAGGAATTTTTACATTTGTTTCCTGATGATTTTTCATAATATCACCTATCTCACATTTTTATAACAGCCTTGACAATGTTTGCCTTATCCTCTACACTTTTATCCATAGCTTTCTGAATATCATCAAAATCAAATATGTCTGTTACAATGCCCTTTAAGTTTACTTTGCCTGATGCAACAGCTTCAATAGCCATAGGATAAATATTGCGATAGCGAAAAACAGTCTTAAAGGTTAATTCCTTATCAAGAACAAGACTCATCGGCAAATTCATTTCGCCGGTCTTTGAATAACCTACAAGCACAATGTTGCTGCCCTTCTTGGTCATATGAATACACTGACGAGTAGTGAATTCTGTACCGGCAGTTTCTATTGCAAGGTCACATCCAGCACCGTTTGTAAGTTTCATAACAGCCTCAACAGCATCCTCGTCTTTACCGTTTATAACACCATCAGCACCGAGTTCCATAGCCTTATCAAGTCTTTTCTGCATAATATCAACCATATATACCTTACTGACACCCTCTGCTTTCAGTGCCATCATACTTACAAGACCGATGCATCCTGCACCCATAACAACCGCTGTCTGTCCTGCGTGGGCATTGCCCTGATTTGCAGCATGAAAACCAACAGCAAGAGGCTCAATTAAAGCACCTTCAAGTGTCGATACATTATCGGGAAGTTTAAAGCAAAGATCTGCTTCGTGAGCTACATATTCCTGAAATACTCCGTCAACCGGGGGGGTAGCAAAAAAGATTACATCGGGACAAAGATTATATCTGCCTGTTTTACAAAACTCGCAGTGTCCGCAAGTTTTCCCCGGCTCTAAAGCGACACGGTCACCTACTTTCAAATGACTTACATCTGAACCTACCTCAACGACAACACCGCCCGGTTCATGTCCGAGAACAAAAGGGGGCTTTACAACATAGTCACCGATTGCACCTGTCTCATAATAGTGCATATCACTGCCGCATATGCCGATATACTCAAGCTTTACCAATACCTCATTAGGCTTTGGTGTCGGCACCGGACGATCAACATATCCCATTTTTTTAATGCCTGTCATTACAGCAACTTTCATAGTGTTTTTCATAATTAGTCCTCCTGTTTAAAAATACTTTTATAAAGTGTTTTATTAAGTGACTATATTAAATCACAAACACACATTGATGTCAATAGATTTTTTTAAAATCATCACATTTGCTAAATATTAACACTATGATTTGTGCAAAAAAACAGTGACTCCGACATTTATCAGAATCACTGCTTTTAATAATTTATATTTCCTGTAAAAACGAATCTATTTTCATAAGTGCTGCACCTACTGCAGATGCCTCTAATTTAAAGGTACAGTATTTCAAAAAATCGGCATTACTTTCAAATGTATTTCGTTCAGCAACATAATTTTTTAATTCCCGTGCAAATTCCTCGAGAAAAGCTCCTACATATCCACCGGCAATTATATCACAGTCAAAAGTCATTCTCAGATTATTAATAGCTATTGCAAGATACTTAAGATAATCGTCCCATACCTTTTCGGCTTCAGCATTACCGCATCGGAGTTTTTCAAAAAACATTGCAAGATTTCCGTCAGCCTGCTCAGATAATACCTTTGCCGAAATATATGCGTCAAGACAGCCTTTTTTACCGCAATAGCATTGTTTTCCGTTAGGAACTAATGTATTATGACCAAATTCACCTGCTCGAAGATTATTGCCCCAAAACAGCTTTCCCGAAAAAATAATTGCACCGCCGACAGTATTGCTTAATGACAGATAAAT
>ONZY01001410.1_pt1 | contig 17578 bp, 11 predicted proteins | sample 1671451 | NCBI WGS metagenome assembly ONZY01 (sample SAMN06348158, study PRJEB24527) | human gut metagenome | biome: human gut; feature: ankylosing spondylitis patient; material: feces | host: Homo sapiens | place: China | collected 2015-10 | reverse complement strand
AATCCACCGTTTAATGTAGATAAGGTAAAGGCAAACACCAACAGTGATAAGGAGCTCGACAAGTTGGAGCAGTATCAGGGCGAGGCTTACTTCGCACGTGCCCTGGCTTACTCTGAGTTGATCAAGTGTTTCTGCAAGGCTTACGATAGCGATGAGCAGGCAGAGAAGGAACTCGGCGTGGTACTCACAGAGCACTATTACGGCAATGAGCCACAGAAGAGAGCCAGTCTGAAGGAATCATACGATTTCGTATTGAGAGACCTTGACAAGGCTGCCGAATATCTGAAGGTAGACGAAGACTTCAAAGGAACTCTCTATGACGAGATTTACTTCAATGAGTATGCCTGTCATGCCTTGCGTGCGCGCGTATCCTTATATATGCATCGCTGGGATGATGCCATCAAGTATGCATCTAAGGTAATCGATAGTAAGTATTACGTGCTGGCAAGCTGCACACAGAAGATAGGCAACACCAGTTATTATCAGTATCAATGGACAGCAGGTAAATCTACAGAAGGAATCTGGAAGGTAGGCTTCACCGTGAACAGCTATGGCGGTGCACTGGGTACCATCTTCGATAACTACAACTTCGTAACTTATCGTCCAGACTATGTGCCTGAGACATGGGTCATCAACTCATTCGACGCCAATGACCTCCGTGCTGCAACCATCTTCACAACCCGTGTAACAGGTTATGAGCACGGTTTGCAGTGGCCTTTGCTGAGCAAGTATTTCGGCGATGCAGAATTCCGGAACAACAATATCCTGCATGTTCACCAGCCAATGGTATTCCGTCTCTCAGAGCAGTATCTGATTCGTGCTGAGGCTAACGCCATGAAGAAGGACTATGGTAAGGCAGGTAAGGACATCTCTACCTTGCGTACAGCCCGCTATTCATCTTATGGTGGAAACACCTCGATGAGCGAGAGCAACGCCATGAAGATAATCGAGGCAGAGCGCGTGAAGGAACTCTATATGGAAGGCTTCCGTCTGAACGACCTCAAGCGCTGGCACAAGGGATTTGAGCGTAAGGCTGCCGACCAGCCTGCTGCCAACTTTGTGCAGAGCAGTCTGAAGGTTGAAAAGGATGACCCTCTCTTTGTCTGGCCAATTCCTCAGCATGAGCTTGAGGCACCAGGTTCTGAGATTCAGCCTAATGAAAGTAACAAATAAAATAAGGAGACGATCATGAAGAAAATAATGATGGGATGTTTGGCAGCCGTAGCTGCACTCATCGCTCTTGTGAGTTGTTCACAGGATTATACCACTTATGCTGGTCCAAGTCATATCATGTTCTCTGATACGCTCTATCAGTATGCTGTACAGAAAAGCAATGAGGTTTTCAATGTGCCTGTATCTGCAACCGAAAAAGCTGACTACGACCGCACCTTCGGCGTGGAGGTAGTAGACAAGCAGAGCAATGCCATCGAGGGTAAGCATTACCGCATCCTCAACAACACCGTTACAATCAAGGCGGGCGAGATGGTAGGAAATGTGAAGGTTCAGGGTATCTATGATAACATCGGCAAGACCGACTCGCTCGGTTTCACCCTGAAACTGGTGATTCCGGAAAAGTATAACTGGACAGATCTCTATAAGGACTATGCCCACGTGGTAATGCAGAAGTCTTGTCCTTTCGATATCCACAACTTCTCTGGCTGGTGCAAGGTAACATCTACCTTCTACAGCAAGTATCTGAACAACGTAACCAACCGTCTGATCAAGACTGAGGTAGTGGAAGGCGAGGATAATACCGTTCTGCTGAAGGATGTTTACTATAAGGGCTACAATCTGAAGTTGAAGTTCAATACCAAGAACATTCTTGAGCCAAAGGTAGAGATGGACGACCAGATTGCCGGTGAGACCGGTGAGGCGTTCGGTACCATCTATGGAGACGGCAAGTTGCGCATCAGCCAGCCTTCTCTCTATACCTATTATAACACCTGCCAGAACTATGTATTGCAGTATGTCACCATGAGTGTTAACAACAAGGATGGTTCAACCTACGGCAACGTAGGAACCTTCATCAACATGTATGAATGGATCAGTGATGCAGAGGCAGAGAAATTGAAAGAACAAGGATATTAATCGTAGAATAAAAAGAAAATGAAAACATTGATTTCAAAATATTGGCTCGTATTGATGGCGCTGGTATCAGTGACTCTGTTCACAGCTTGTTCCAGCGATGACGATGCCGTAACTCCTGTGTTCCCACAGGTACAGACTATCGGCGGTGCAGCTGGTGCTGAGTTGGACTTCACCTTCGATGCCAACGAGAGCTGGAGCCTTTCTTCAGACAAAATCTGGTGTAAACTGGTGCAGGGCGAGAAAGCAGACGCCTTCGTACTCAATGGTACTGCAGGCAAGCAGACCATCAAGGTTAAGATTACTGCTGATGATGCCAGCAATGATATGAGCGTGGCTCAGCTCTTCCTGAATATGGGCGGTCAGAAGGTTGCCATTGCTGAGGTTAAGCGTTCGGCTGCCGACCATATACTGACGGTTTACGATGCGGATGGCAATGATATCACCGAGACAGGTATCACTGTAGGTTACAATGTATACACCAAGTTTACTGTAAAGTCAAACTTCCGTTTTGCTGTTACCAACACTCCAGCTTGGGTAGACTTGGAAGGCGGCTTCCTGGTAGGTACACCTAACAAGGCTGTTGTTGGCGGTGTTTCCTTCAAGGAGAATCAGGGCGTAAGTGCTAAGTATGCCATCGCTAAGGACGGCAAGTACACCATCACCTTCACTTCTGAGGATGGCAAGGCTGCTGTAACCATACCTGTTATCTATAATGGTATGACCACCAGCACCATGGATGTTACTTATCCAACCTCTTCACAGTGGGCTGTATGGAATGTATCTCTCGATGGTAAGGTGTTCACTCAGAATGGTTCTAGCCTGAATGGCGGTGATACCAACGCTTTCACCTTCTACAACTTCGTTCCTTTCACCCTCAAGACCTTGGGTGATGCTTACCAGCTGGTAGTCTTCGATAAAAAGGAAGATGGTCTGCGCGAGGAAACATCCGGTGCTGTGAAGTTGCAGGGTGAGAAGGGTGACGTTAAGCTCACTATTGATGCCTTGAGCAGCGGAAGCCGTGAGTTCCTGGTTTATGCATTGCCACAGAGCGTTTACGCAACTTTCGATAACGGTCTCGATGAAATGCTGGAGGAAGACTTCATGACAGTGAAGAGCGATTACGACCGTTACTTCCTGATGGATGTTGTACAGAAGGAAGAAAAGAAGGGCGATTCTGAGGTTACTGCTCCTATTGTTACCAGCATGGGTATGAATGTAGATTGTGCCTTGACAACCAATGAGGACTTTAAGTCATATGCTGAGGGCATCTTCAGTTATACTGGTAAAGATGTATTTGAATCAACAGTTTATGGTGGTTATGTAGCCATTTATCCTCAGATTGACGGATGGAATCCTTCAGCTGGAGCAAACGTAGTCATTTACGACGGTACAGGAAACCCTGTTCCTGATGAAAACTACGAGGTAGGACAGGACGATAAGGGTATCTATGTTGGCTTGAATGCCGATGAGCTCACTTATCCTATCCTTGCTGGTTTCAACGACATGCAGAGAGTATGCCAGCGAGTAGTCATTATCAATAATATGGGATTTAGAAGCAAGAGAAAGTAATGAACAGAATGAAAATATTTTCAAAGGCACTCTTGTTGCTCTTGGTCTCTCTCCTGACCTTTGCAGCAACAAGTTGCTCGGATGATGAGACCGGAGGCTGGGACGGCACATACGGATATGTGCAGTTCAAGCTCAGCAAGAAGGTTTCTTCTAGAGCTACCCGTGCTGCTGCCCTTGACAAACTTGAGAAATTGGATGATGCCAAGAAAATCAAGGTGGTCATGGAGCACAACGGTACAACTGTGTCTCAGACACTGGTGCTCAATTCTTATAATTCAGAGAATGCAGAGTACGGTCTGAGAAGTGAAAAACTGCAACTCGCTTCGGGTACTTACACCGTCATCGGTTTCTATCTCTATGATGCGGTAGACGAGGAGTTGCTGGCTTCTTCTGCCGGCGAAACATTCACTGTAGTAGGTGGCGGTCTGGAAGTACAGAACCTCATGGTGGAGACTGTGGAGCGTGGTAAGGTGAAGTTCAATCTCGTCAAGGAGTGGGAGAAGACCCGTGCCGGTGGTACAGAGTATCTCTTCTCTAACATCCGTCTCGTTGACGTCAGCGTAACCAACCTCTTTACCCGTGAAACCTATACTTTCCCTGAACTGAAGGTGAAATACAAGGAGGGAAGCAAGGAGCATCAGAATCCTGACAATGAGAACGATAAGTATATGGACACAGGTACTGCTTACTGCGATTCTACCGTATGGCTGCCTGCCGGTACTTATCAGGTTACCTCTTATACCACCTATGGCAAGACTGGTGCGGTGAAGACCAAGTATGAGACCCAGCCTGTAAAGGGTGAGGCGTTTATCGTAGAGGATAATCAACTGAATGATAAGGCTCAGGTGCCTATCCTCCTTTCCAAGACAAAGGAGTATATCAAGGACTATGAGGCTTTGAAGGCTATCTGGGAATCTCTCCAGGGTAAGGAATGGAGCTTCTATGGCGATGCTACCTTCAAGGGAGCTAACTGGAACTTCAACAAGGAACTCGATATGTGGGGCGAACAGCCGGGCGTAACGCTCAACAGCAACGGCCGTGTCATCGGTCTCATCATCGCCGGTTTCGGTGCAAAGGGAATCGTACCTGATGCCATCGGACAGCTGACAGAACTCCAGGTGCTCAACCTCGGTTCTCACGATGAGAAGATTGGTGCCAACATCTTCAATGATTATGATGCAAACAGTCTGACTGCAGCAAAGAAGAGCAGCATGCGTCACGACTATGAGAATAAGTTCCTGAAGTATGACCCACGTGCCAACATGTCGGAGATGATTGTAAAAAGCTACAACTCTGATCCTAAGGTGGCACCGAAGAACAGAATCAAGAAGGACAGCCGCATCAACCTGAAGGATGCGCAGATCGGTACATTGACCAACCGCATCACCGGTATTTCAAAGGCCATCTACCGTCTGACCAAGTTGCAGCAGTTCTACATCGGTAACTCTTCTATCACAGCCGATGAGGTTTGTGCGAAGTTCTACAATGCTGACGATCCTGTTTATGGTAAGTTTGCGCAGGAGTTTAAGGATGAGGATTGGGACAAGATGGAAAACCTGACCGATATCGAACTTTACAACTGTCCGAAGATCAGTCGCATTCCAGACTTCTACTATAATCTCCCTAAATTGCAGGCGATGAACCTGGCACGATGCAAGGGCATCTCTGCTAATCAGTTGAGACAAGACTGGACCCGTCTGGCTAACGAGAAGACCGGTAAGACTCTCCAGATTCTCTATATGAGCTACAACAACCTGGAGGAGTTCCCTGAGTATTCTGCATTGAAAAAGATGGTGAACCTCGGTCTGCTCGACCTGGCTTACAACAACATCAAGAAGTTGCATCCGTTCGGTTCTGAGGTAGCGCTTTCTTCACTCTATCTGAACAACAACCAGATTGAGGAGGTTCCTGCTAATCTCTGTGCCTTTACAGATGATGTAGAGAGTCTGACCTTCGCCCACAACAAACTGAAGAAGATTCCGAATATCTTCGATGCAAGTTCTGTTCGCGAGATGGGTTCTGTAGACTTCTCTTACAACGAGATTACAGGTGTAGATAATGATCATGGTACCTACAAGGGTATCAATGCAGCTTCAGTCAGTCTGTCAAACAATAAGATAGAGAAGTTCCCTTCTGAGTTGTTTACAGCCGGTTCGCCAATCACAACCATCGATTTGAGCGCCAACCGGATGCGTACCATCCCTAAGGGTTCCATCAAGGGCAAGAAGGCTTATCTGCTGCAGGTCATCGACCTCCGATTCAACAAGTTGACATCCCTCTCTGATGACTTCCGCTCAACCACATTGCCATACATTACCAATATGGACTTGAGCTACAACTGCTTCACCGAGGTGCCAACCCAGCCATTGAACAGTGCCGTGCTCCGTGCCTTTGCCATCAACCACCAGCGTGATGAGAATACCGACCAGCGTTGCCTGCGTACATGGCCTACAGGAATCACAACCTGTCCGAGCCTGATCCAGTTCCAGATTGGTTCCAACGATATCCGTAAGGTAGAAGAGACACTGACCTCTCACCTCTATATCCTGAATATCGCAGACAACCCTAACATCTCTATCGATGTAACCAGCGTCTGCGCATACATCAAGGCAGGTATGTATAAGCTGTTCTACGACAAGAATCAGGACATCCGCGGTTGCGATGCTTTGGATCTCGAAAATTAAACCCTATAAGAAAGTAGTAATATGAAATATATGAATAAACTGACATTAGGTATCGTTCTCGCTGCCGGGCTTTTCACAGCCTGCAGCGATAAGGATGATGTCGATATCCCAGGAGGACTGGCGCTCGATAAGGAGGTGATAGCAGTAGCTCCTCAGGGTGGAACAGAGCAGATTGCCATCGCTGCCTCACAGGACTGGGTGGCAAATACCTCTGAGCCTTGGCTGATGCTTTCGCCTGCCAACGGCGTGGGTTCTGTTGAGGGTACCATCAAGGTGGATTCTACTCTTTCCAACAAGCTCCGCAGCACAGAACTCTGCTTCCAGGGTGCCAACGGACAGAGTCGCAAGCTTACCATCACCCAGTTCGGTTATGGCAAGCAGATCTTCCTGAAGGATCCTGTTGTAGAAATCGAAAACTCCGATTCTTACGATAACCGTGCTTTCGAGAGTCTCATTTCTGCCAACGTGGAATGCAAGATCGGTAAGATTGAGTATTCTTTCGAGGGTGATCTGACCGATGCTGAGAAGGCAGAGAACGAGAGCGAGCGTGAGGGCTGGCTCCTGAACAGCAAGGATGAAGATAAGCTGACAGGTACTAACCTGGGTATCAAGCTGGACAGAAAGTATCGTCCTCGCACCGTGAACTTCAAGTTTCGCTGGGCGATGAACGTGGTTCCTGCCGTTCGTGTGGCTAAGGTTCATCTCGTGCCAATCAAGGCTGAAGACCAGCTGGTAGATGCAGATGGCAATCCTACAGATGATGTTATCCTGACCGTTCGTCAGAAGGCAGCACCAAAGATTGAGGACAACCGTGCCGGTGACTCTCTCTCTGTCATCATGATCAACCAGAAACTGGGTAGCATTGCTACCTTCGATTCCAGCGATAACATGCGTAACTGGAGCGGCGTAACGCTCTGGGAAGCTACTGATGATTTCGTGAAAGCTCATCCTGAGGCTTTAGGACGTGTACGTTCTGTCAAGTTCAGCATGTTCAACCTCAAGAGTGGCAATCTCAAGTTCCTGGAGTCATTCTCTGTTGCTGCCAACGAGAACAACCAGATTCGTGAGGTGAAGCTCGGTGAAGAAATATGTTCGCTGAAGTTTCTGAAGAATCTTACCGTTCAGGCTTACGGTCTGACTCAGTTGCCTTCTAACTTTGCTAAACTGGGTAGCAGCCTTGAAACGCTCAATCTGGTAAGTAACAACTTCAATAAGTTGTCGGATATCACCAATATCGTCAACGAGAAGAACTTCCCTAAGTTGCGTAACCTCATTCTCTACGCACAGCGCCGTACGGATGTTGTCACCAACATCGCTTCGCTGGGCGAAAAGAACGCATCAGGCGTCTATGTTTATAATAACTATCCTATCGGACTGTATGGTAAGGTAAATGCCGGATCCGCAGACCGCCAGGCGCTTCTCAAGCTCCTGACATGGGATAAGTTGAATACACTGGAGTTGTCTTACTGCTTCCTGGAGGGTGAACTTCCTACCGATGAAGAGATGACTGAGGCACTGGAGGCTGCCGGCAAGGCTACCCGATACAGCAAGTCTGACTTCTCTAACAACAAGGAAGATTATCTCGACAAGCTGGTAGGCGATACCTGCAGGTGGTTGCTCTCAGACAGGAGTAATCCTGTAACCTGCAAACATAAGGACGGTTCTGTAGTTAGTGAGAAGGTTTATCCTTACCAGGTGCCACGTGTATTGCCAAACTGCCGTCAGTTGTCACTCAACCTTAACTTCCTGACAGGTGCGGTGCCAAAGTGGATTCTTTATCATCCACATCTGGTAGAATGGACTCCTTCTATCATGATCTTCAACCAGCAGCCTAAGGGTAAGAACAGCGATGGCGCTGCCGTTGGTTTCTCTAATATGACAGAAGACAGCTACAGCTACGACTACTATTACGGAACCGGCGACCCAGGCAACAAGTGGGAGGTTTCGGGTGTTGCTTATCCGCTCTACTACCGCAAATACGTGGCAGCAGGCGATATTAATGAAGCTGCGCTGATGGCTAAGTACAGGAGAACTAAGAAAAAGTAAGATAAACATAAAAACAATATAGAAGCAAACAATGAAGAAAAAGTTTTTCTATATAGCAATGGTCGCATTGGCATTAACGGGCTGTTCTGACAGCCTGTCAACCATCGGCTCTTCTGACGGCAATTCAGAAATCACCATCCCTGCAGATGCTGAGGCGGGTGAACTGCTGATTAAGTTCAGTCCGGAAATGAGCGATATCCTCGACCAGGCACAACTGAGCAAGACCCGCTCCGGAAAGGCTACCCGTTCGGGTATTCCTTCTACCGACGAGGTGCTCGACATCTTGGGAAGCTACAGCTTTGAGCGAGTATTCCCAGTAGATGCAAATACTGAGGCAAGAACCCGCGAGGCGGGACTCCACCTCTGGTATACGGTGAAGTTTAATAAGGGAACCGACCTGAAGGCGGCTGCCGAGCGCCTGAAGCAGTTGGGCGAAATCTCAAAGGTTCAGACCAACGGTCGCATCAAGCGTGCTTACAAGACAGACAGCAAGCGCATCTATCTCAGCGATAAGGCACTTCAGCAGAAGTCTACCCGCTCAGCAGCCAATGGTGAGCCTAATGACCCAGGCTTTGCCAGCCAGTGGCACTACCGTAACCTGGGCGAGGGCCACTATAACTTTGAGAACCTCAACAATAATCACGTAGGTGCTAAGGCAGGATGTGACGTGAATGCACTTGAGGCATGGAAGACCTGCACAGGTGATCCTTCTATCATCGTGGCTATTCTTGATGAGGGCGTGATGTATAAGCACCCTGATCTGGCAGCCAACATGTGGTGCAACCCGGGCGAAAGTGTTCAGGGTGCCAAGACTGATGGCGACGGAAACGGTTATGAGGGCGACCTTCATGGCTACAACTTCGTTACTGAGAGCGGCGATATTACCTGGACTGATGCCAATGACACCGGTCATGGTACTCACGTAGCTGGTACCATTGCAGCCGTAAATAATAATGGCAAAGGTGTTTGTGGTATAGCTGGTGGTGACGGAACTCCTAACTCTGGTGTCAAGATTATGTCTTGCCAGGTATTCTCCGGTCAGAACAGTGTAACCTTGGCAGGCGAGGCGAGAGCCATCAAGTATGCTGCCGATAATGGTGCAGTCATCCTGCAGTGCAGTTGGGGTTACAACTCTTCAGAGTCTAGCATCATCAACGGTTATACTCCGGGTCCTGCTACCGAGAAGGAATGGGCTGAGACCTATCCGCTGGAGAAGGAAGCTCTGGATTACTTCATCAACAATGCCGGTTCTCCTAATGGGGTCATCGACGGCGGTATTCCAGTCTTCGCAGCCGGTAACGAGTATGCTGGCAATCCTGCTTTCCCAGGTGCTTACTCTAAGTGCGTCAGCGTATCTTCATTAGCTGCCGACTATACTCCAGCCTGCTACACTGATTACGGTTCGCTCGTAACCCTGAGTGCTCCTGGTGGCGACTTGGAATATTACAGCAAGATTGGCGAACAGGAAGATGAATACTGGGCAGAGACGACAACCGAGCAGAAAGGTGCTGTGCTCTCTACGATGATCAAGAACGGTAAGCCTGCTTGGGGCTACATGGAGGGAACCTCTATGGCTTGTCCTCACGTTTCGGGTGTGGCTGCCTTGGGTCTCGCTTATGCTGCCAAGACGAATCGTCATTATCGTGCTGCCGACTTCGTAGCCCTGATGAAGAAATCTGTAAAGGAACTGGATAGTCATTATCAGAATGGTGCAACCAAGACCTACTATATGAACCATACTACCGTAGGTGCTTCGCCTGAGATCGTACAGCTCTCTAAGTACATCGGCAAGATGGGTGCAGGTCTGATTGATGCAGCTCAGCTCTTGAATTACATCAAGAACAAGGAACTCAGTTCTGATATGAAGTTGCCTAACGTGTATGTGGGCATCGAGAAGACTGTTTCTCTCAACCTCGCTGCATATTTCGCTGGTCAGACAGAGGGATTCTCTTGCTCAGTAGCGAATAACGGCGTAGCTTCTGCTTCGGTAGATGGCAAGACGCTCATCGTGAAGGGACTCGCTGCCGGAAGCACATCGCTCACTGTAACAGCTGCCGATGGTACCAGCCAGACTGTAGTTGTGACCGTTAGAAAGAGTGCCGGTAACAATGGTTGGATGTAATTGGATGTAATATGAAGATATTTGCTTTCCTATCGCTTTTCTTCCTGGCTTTGCCTGTCACGGTGAATGCGCAGAAGGAACTGCTGAAGTTTGAGCATCCGCTTATCGATGCAGGTACGATGACCGAGGACGATGCGCCTCGCACCTTTACCTTCGTAGGTAAGAATGTGAGCAAGAAGATACTGCACATCACACAGGTGAGAACCACCTGTGGATGTACCAGTTCTTATGTCAGGGGCGATGTGATGAAGCCTGGCGATACCTGTCAGGTGCAGATCACCTTCACGCCTAACCGCTATCCGGGCACCATCAATACGGGTGCTTATCTCTATCTGAAAGAGGTAGAGGGACAGCCTGCCGTTAAGCTTGCCTTAACGGGAAAGGTGCTGCCGGGTGCTGACCAGTGGGCACGCTATCCGCACAAGATGGGCGCACTCAGACTGAAACAGGCGAAGGCAAGTATCACAGAGGTAAAGCCGGGCACAGAGCCTGAGGCACGCATCCTTTGCGGAAACAGCGGCGACAAGCCGCTCCGTATATCCAGCCTCCTTCTTCCTCCTTATGCCCGTCTTACAACAGAGCCTGAGGTGATAGAACCGGGTGATGAGGCTGACCTCGTCATCACCATCATAGCCGATAAGATTCCGGCTACGATGCCCGAATCCTTCACCTTCCCTGTTATTCTGGAGGGCTTGGATGCCCGTCCGTCTGACAGAACGATACAGGTCGTTGTAAAGTTAAAAAGGTAAAAGGGAAAAAAGGTAAAAAAGAAAAAAATACCAAGACAATGAAATATTTGAAAAAACTCTTCACCCTCCTGGTGATTGCTTTGTTTGCCTGCGGCTTTGCAGCCTGCAGCAGCGATGATGAGGAACCGGAGGAGCGTTCTCTGGAAGTTACACCTGCCAATCTTCATGGCACATGGGAGTTGGCTGAGTGGAACGGTGAACCTCTTGCTGAGGGCACATACTGCTACATCGTTTTCAACCGCAAGGACCAGACTTTCGAGATGTATCAGAAGTTTGACAGTATGTATGGTCGCCATATCACCGGTTCGTTCGCTATCGAGAACGATCCATACCAGGGTTACATCATCAGCGGAAGCTATGATAACGGTAAGGGCGACTGGAACCAGAGTTATCTCGTAACCCGCCTCCTGGCATCGGGTTCCATGATATGGACCGCCAAGAACGATGTTACCGACATCTGCCGCTACAAGCGTTGCAATGAGGTTCCTGCTAAGATACTCAAGGATTGTAAAGATCTCACTGAAGAATAAAAAAAAAGAGCGAATTATCTGCAAATTCTGCGGATTATTCGCTCTTTTTTTGTATCTTTGCCCTCAAACTTATCATCGGGTTCAAAGTTTAAGGATATGATATTAACGATTACAGGTTCAGACAGCACCGGAGGCTCTGGTGTGCAGGCGGACATCAGGACGATTGCCGAGTTGGGCGGTTATGCTGTTTCGGCAATAACCAGCATCACTGTGCAGAATACGCTCGGTATTCAGGAGTTCTTCGATATTCCTGCCGAGATTGTTTCGGGGCAGATTGAGGCTATCATGAACGATGTGCAGCCTGATATTGTGAAGATAGGTATGATACGCAGGGTGGAAACGCTGAATGTGGTCATCGATGCGCTGACCAAATACCGTCCTGCCCATATCATCTATGCCCCTGCCATCTGGTCGAGCCAGGGCGATGCGCTGATGACGGAAGATGTGGTGAGCCAGATCAAATACCGTCTGCTGCCGCTCTGTTCTGTCGTCGTGTCACGCAAGAAGGAGAGCGACATCATTCTTCAGAATTCCAAACTGCTGAGCCTTGCCGAGAAGCAGGGACTCCGGATCTATCGCCTTGACAATGCCAATTCGCATGGTCTTATCAACCGTTTCTCTTCAGCTCTTGCCGTCTATCTGAATCAGGGCAAGAAGATGGAGGAGGCGTTGGCGATGGCGCAGGATTTCATCAATGTAGAACTCGTGCGCCAGAGCAATCTGCAGGGCAGGAGTTCCGAACTCTACAACCAGTTTATCTCGCAGGTCAATAACTTCTGCCGCACTTACAGCGATGTTCATTTCTATGCCGACCAGCTGAATGTGAGTGGCCGTTATCTGGCTCAGGTTACTCGTCGCATCTCCGGCAAGACGCCGAAGGCAATCATCGATGAATACATCGTGAAGGAGATAGAGCGCGAGCTTTCTACCACCACGCATACGGTTCAGGAGATAGCCAATACCTTCGGTTTCTCATCCCAGGCTCATCTCACCAAGTTCTTCAAGAAAATGAGAGGGGTAACGCCTTCTGCTTTCAGGCAACCAAAACCTGTTGATTAAAATGAGTCCAGCCAATTAAGGCAATAAAATACGGCCAACTGAGGAAATGAAATCCAGCCAACTGAGGAAATGAAATTCAGCCAACTGAGGAAATAAAATCCAGCCAACTGAGGAAATATCAAAAAAAAGTAGTATCTTTGCACACGTAATCAAATATTTGAAAATATGGAATACAAATATAGAATCGCAGACCAAATGCTGGCAAAGAAACTGGCAAGCAAGGGGGCTATCTTGATAGAAGGTCCAAAATGGTGTGGGAAAACTACCACCGCCGAACAGCAGGCTAATAGTATCCTGTATATGAATAATCCTGCCTCATTGGAAACAAATCTACAGATGGCAGAGATTGATGCTTCTGTCTTGCTGGAGGGTGATACGCCAAGACTTATTGATGAATGGCAGTTGGCACCCAAACTTTGGGATGCCATCAGATTTGAGGTTGACCATCGGCATGATGTGGGACAGTTTGTCTTGACAGGCTCTGCTGTTCCTGCAGATGAAAAAGATATGCACCATTCTGGAACGGGACGGTTCAGTTGGCTAACGATGAGACCAATGAGTCTCTATGAATCAGGCGAATCAAACGGAAAGGTGAGTTTGGCACATTTATTTGAAACACCAGAAAAGATAGTTGCCATTAACAAACTGAAGATAAATGACCTGGCATATCTGATTTGCCGTGGTGGTTGGCCTTTTGCTTGTGGATTACAAGGCGAAGCAGCTTTGGAACAAGCATTCGACTATGTGGATGCTGTTATTAAGAAAGATGTTTCGCGGGTGGATGGAGTAAATCGCAACGCAACGACTACAAGATTGCTATTGCGTTCATACGCCCGGAATCAAGGTTCGCAAGCAACCATCGGAACGATAGTGGCTGATATGATGACAAATGATGAAAATGAAATTAGCGTGAAGACAGCAGGTAGCTATCTGGAAGCCTTGCGCAAGATTTTTGTCATAGAGGATTCCGAAGCCTGGAATCCTAACCTACGCTCCAAGACGGCTATCCGTACTGCAAATACCCGTTACTTTATAGACCCGTCTATCGGAACGGCAGTATTGGGACTGGGGCCTAAAGATCTTATCAACGACCTCAATACGATGGGGCTCTTTTTTGAACCCCTTTGTATTCGTGATTTGCGAGTCTTTGCAGATGCATTAGATGGAGAGGTGTATCATTATCGCGATAAAAATGGATTGGAATGTGATGCTGTTGTGCATCTGCGTAATGGTAAATATGGACTTGTTGAAGTAAAGTTAGGGGGCGACAAGCTCATTAACGAGGGTGCAGAAAACCTGCTAACTCTTGCTGGTAAAATAAATACAGAAAAAATGAATGATCCATCTTTCATGATGGTACTTACGGGAACAGGCGATTTCGCTTATCGAAGAAAAGATGGTGTTTATGTTGTTCCTATCGGGTGCTTGAAAGATTAAAATAGGGTTCATTTTACTTCTTGCCTGGTAACGGTACTAAGTTGCATCAGTGTAATTACGTATAACATAGTTTAAATATTCTCTGAAAATTACTTTGTTTCAAAAAGTCTTCATATCTTTGCGCTCGGAATACAAAATGAGGCAAATAATTGCAGTTTGTTTTCGTTTTGGTGCAATTGTTCCAATAACCTTTACGCAAGGTTGGTACAGCCCCGTCTGGGTAAAAAGGCGTATACTTTCCAAGAAACGTTAGATTCCAGGATTTAAAACATTAGTAGATTTTTTAAAGAAAGGAAACAGACTATGGAAAAGAAACTTCTTCCGGAAAGTTTTACAAGTATTCTATGGGCAATATTGTTCAAAAAGCCTCTTGTATCTTGCCAAATGTCTAGCAAGCAATTTGCTGTATCAACATTGGGGGAGATTTTTCCATGCCATATGGATGTAGGAAAAGAGTGCTTAAATTTAGGTAATATCGGAGGAAAGAACATATTTAATTCTTGTACTATCCAAAAATCATTTCCTTTGTTCGATTTGTTAGCCAACAAAAGAGGATTGTGTCCAAATTGTTGGGCTCACAATTTATGTGAGGGTTGTCCTAGGGAACTTTTTTATGATGAAAAGAACAAATGCTACCAGACAACTCCTAATGAGGATAAATGTAAATCACAAAGAGAACATATAGAAAAGATTCTTTTAAGCATATCACATTTAAGACAGGATAAAAACAAATGGCACGATTATGTACAAGGTATAAACGAGATGTGCAAAGAAAAGATTTGTTAGTATAAATGATTGCCCACATCTATGAAAAAGTATGTTTGATTAAAAAGTTGTATTATGAGAAAGTTTATCATGACAACAGCCGTGTGTTTCTGGGCAATGTCCCAGATGATGGCACAGAACATTTCGGGAAAGATTGTAGATGCCAAGGGCGAGCCTTTAGCATTTGCAAATGTAGTGCTCCTATACCGTCAAGATTCAGCATTCGTCAAGGGGACTGTGAGTGGAGAAGATGGGCGTTTTACCATCGACTCTCCTTGCAATGGCGGAATCATCAAGGTAACTTCCGTAGGATATAAGACAATATTCAAGGACTGCAAAGGTGAGAATGTGGGAGTTATTAAGATGGAAGAAGATAGTAAGATGCTCGGTGAAGTAGTGATAAAATCATCTTTGCCAAAGACCATCCTTAAGAATGGCGGAATGACAACAACCGTTGCCGGATCTGTACTTGAAAAGGCAGGAACTATGGAGCACCTGCTCGACCGCATACCTAACGTATCTGCACAGAATGGCAACATCAAGGTGTTTGGACGTGGCGAGCCTATCATCTATATCAACGGACGGCAGATGAGGGACAGAAGCGAACTCGACCGTTTGAGTTCGGACAACATAAGGTCGGTAGAGGTAATATCCAACCCTGGTGCTCGTTATGCTGCAAGCACTAAGGCTGTTATACGTATCACCACAAAGAAGATACAGGGCGACGGATTTGGATTTGACGCTACAACAGAAGGATCGTACGACGAGAAAAAGAACATTGGAGGATATGGTAGGCTGAATATGTATTACCGTAAGAACGGATTGGAGCTTGGCGCCTACGCCTATGGCTCAAAACAATCGTCGCCAGACGAGAAGGACTTGCATCAGATGACCTATCTTGACAAGACCTGGAACCAACAGGACAAAACACGTTGGAAGAACAAAACCGAAACTTTCAGTTCTCGCTTGAATGTCAGTTATCAGTTTGACGACAACAATTCGTTGGGAGCAAGCTTTAGTTTCTTGCGCAATCCAAAGCTGATAACAGACGGAAAGACGGAAGGCTCTGTGCTGAGAGATGAAGATCTGACTGAGACCAACACTTCTATCAGATCGGAGTTTGGGCAGAATAGCAACTTGTCAAGTAATATATATTATGTAGGTAAGGTAGGTAAATTGGGTATTGACTTCAATACCGATTGGTTTTGGTCGAAAGGAAACAATAAAAACAATATAGATGAGCATTATCAGGAAGTGAACTCGGATATGCAAAACCAACTTGTAAACAGTACCACTTCAAAGTACAACCGCTTGATAGCTTCCAAAACGGTGCTCTCTTATCCGCTTTTGGGTGGTGACTTGTCTGTAGGTGGCGAGTATTCGTTCACCAATCGTAACACCAACTACGCCATAATCCCAAATACTCTTGCCGACAATGTAAGAGACCGCATTAAAGAGGACATGTCCTCTGCGTTCGTTACCTATAGTCGTGACTTTGGCAAGTTGAACATGGAAGCGGGATTGCGATACGAGAATGTTGATTTCAAATATTATGACGATGGTAAGTATATGTCGGAGCAAAGCAAGACTTACGGCAACTGGTTTCCGTCTCTCAGCCTTTCGATGCCGTTTGGCAATGTACAGATGCAGCTGAGCTATGCAGCCGACATCGATCGTCCTAACTACTGGGTATTAAGAAGCGGTGTGCAATATAGCAATCATTATACATATGAAACCGGTAATCCGTTTCTTGTCTCAGAGATTTCAAGAAATATAAGTTACGACCTCGCCTACAAATGGCTGACTTTCAACTTGACTTATGAACATGTATCCGATCCGATATATCAGACTGTAGAGATGTATAAGGACAATGCCACCATAGGATTGATGAGGATGATAAATGGCAAATCTTACAACAATGTGTCTTCTATGCTCACCTTGCAGCCTGCCTTTGGCATCTGGCATCCTATGCTGTCAGCTATGGTTGAGAAGCAATGGTTCAAGTTGGAGACAAGGGACGGACATTATCTTAACAAGCCTGTAGCTGAGCTAAAACTCAACAACACCTTCGATACGAAATGGGCGATGTTCTCCGTTATGATGACTTACATCACAAAGGGATATGAGGAAAACCATTACATCTACAAGCCGATGTTCAACACCGACCTGTCTATATACAAGGGCTTTCTGAAGGACTGCCTGACTTTCCAGCTTTATGTCAACGACGTGTTTGGCACGAACGACAGTCACATAATAGGCAAGTACGGCAAACTGAAGGAAACAATCTTTGATGAGTTCTCAACAAGTAAAATCTCATTGACAGTCCGCTATAAGTTCAATGTTACTCGAAGCAAGTATAAGGGTACAGGAGCAGGTCAAAGCCAGAAGGATAGAATGTAATTCTACGATGTTCTTTAAAATGAGAAAAATAACAATTATACATCAACATGACTCCATGCAATGCAGGTGTTTGTACCATACAAGTATTTGTATCTTTTCGATGAGCCAAGGACGGCTCATGTATCTTTC
>ONZY01001396.1_pt1 | contig 17659 bp, 20 predicted proteins | sample 1671451 | NCBI WGS metagenome assembly ONZY01 (sample SAMN06348158, study PRJEB24527) | human gut metagenome | biome: human gut; feature: ankylosing spondylitis patient; material: feces | host: Homo sapiens | place: China | collected 2015-10 | reverse complement strand
AACAAGCCTTTCTTTTATCATGAGTTTTGTTCTAAATTATAATGCATATCGATCATTTTTCTCTATGACAATCCTTATATCTTCCTTATCTCCCACATATTTTGTGTTGGCTCGAATTGTATCTCTGCTTTCCACGATACAGTTTTCTATGTAAGTATTGTCACCGATATATACGTCATTTAAAATAATAGAATTTTTGATCACGCAATTGTTACCGACAAAGACTTTCTTAAAGAGAATCGAATCTTCAACCGTTCCATTAATAATACATCCGCTTGACACCATACTGTTTGTAACAACAGAACCTTTATTGTACTTTGCCGGAGGCAGATCTTCTACTTTTGAATAAATGTCCGGATATTGATTAAAGAAAAATTCCCTTACATCTCTCTTTAAGAAATCCATATTGGTCTTGAAGTATGCATCAATATCGGCGATATTGTTCCAGTATGAATTTATCTTGTAGCCATATATTTTCTTTACATTTTTGTAGCGCACGAGGATATCATTTACGAAATCGAATCTGTTTTCCTCAGCTGCCGCCTCCAAAAGCTCTATGAGCTGTCGTCTCCTGATGACATAGATACCTGTGGAAATGGTGTTGGATGAGGCCTCGATTGGCTTTTCATCAAACTCTGTGATTCTTGACTCATCATCCATGCGTACCACACCAAAACGGCTGACATCGTCGTTGTACATCATGTCCTTGCATACCACTGTAATGTCTGATTTTTTCTCGATGTGAAAATCAAGCACTCTGTTGAAATCCAGCTTGTATACACAGTCACCGCTGCTGATGATGACATATGGCTCATGGCGTCTCTTTAAAAAATCAATATTCTGATACATCGCATCTGCCGTGCCCCTGTACCAGTCACTGTTGTCCGCTGTGACTGTAGGTGTAAAGAGGAATAAGCCCCCCTGCTTTCTGCCAAAATTCCACCATTTTGATGAGCTTAAATGCTCATTCAGTGAGCGTGCATTGTACTGGGTCAGTACTGCGACAGTCTGTATATGTGAGTTTGACATACTGCTGAGCGCAAAATCTATGCTTCTGAAGCTGCCTGCTACCGGCAGGGCCGGTACTGCTCGTTTTGCTGTCAGTTCCTTCATCCTATTATTGTTGCCGCCGGCCAAAATTATTCCTATTGCCTTCATTTTCCGTCACCTGCCTTGATAATAACTTCTCCGCCCTCAAGCACACCGTCTTTGTAATCCTCTTCGTATGTAACACCGGAGATTGCTGTATTTTTGCCTATCTTTACCCCGTCCGGTATCACAGAATCTTCTCCTATAGTGACCAGCCCAAATGAGTATATGCTCTCATTTAATACGTTCGGCTTCTCCTGTCCGAAGCCAAGTGTCACATTGTCGCCCACCTTGCAATTTTCGGCAATGATGGACTTGTCTATCGTGACATTGGAGCCTATCTCCGTGTCACACATGATAATGGAATCACGTATTACTGCGCCTCTTCCAATCTTGACGTTGGCACCTATAACAGAATGCTCCACATGACCGTAGCATTCACAGCCCTCACCCATGATGCTTCGCTCCACATGGCCTCCTTTGGCTATATAAAGTGGCTCGATTGCATCATTCTTTGTGTAAATCTTCCAGTACTCCTCGTACAGGTTGAACTCCGGAATGAGGTCCACAAGCTCCATATTGGCCTCCCAGTATGAGCCCAGTGTACCTACGTCCTTCCAGTATCCGTTGAACTCGTATGCAAACATACGTCTGTCGTTTTCAAAGCAGTATGGTATGACATGCTTGCCAAAATCACAGTTTTCCTGATCCTTTAGTGCAAGTAATGCTTCCTTTAGCACCGGCCATGAGAATATGTAAATGCCCATTGATGCGAGATTGCTGCGCGGATGAACCGGCTTTTCCTCAAATGCATTGATGCGCTTATCATCATCGGCTATGACGATACCAAATCGGCTGGCCTCCTCGATAGGCACCGGCATGGTTGCTATGGTCACATCGGCATTGTTTTCCTTGTGGAAATCAAGCATCACCTCATAGTCCATCTTGTAAATATGGTCTCCTGACAGTATCAACACATAGTCCGGGTTGTAACTGTCTATATACCTCATATTCTGGTAGATTGCATTGGCTGTACCTGTGTACCACTCGCTGTTGCCGCTCTTCTCATAAGGAGGCAGTATTGCCACTCCTCCATTATTCCTGTCGAGGTCCCACGGAATACCTATTCCGATGTGGCGGTTAAGTCTGAGTGGCTGATACTGTGTAAGTACACCCACTGTATCAATTCCTGAATTGATGCAGTTGCTAAGCGGAAAATCTATGATTCTGTACTTTCCACCAAACGAAACTGCCGGTTTTGCTACGTTCGCTGTCAGAACACCAAGTCTGCTGCCTTGACCACCTGCTAAAAGCATGGCTATCATTTCTTTCTTAATCACGTTATCACTCCTCGTCTGTCCTAATTTTTGTTGTGCCCATCCGGTCCCCACCACTTGTTTCTGTAATAACCGTATCTGTAATGCTTCCATAATAAATCACAATTGTTTCCATATAAATTATAGTTGCTGCTGCATAAATTGCAGTTACTGCCATATACTTTAACCCCATAAAATTCATATGGTCCGGATGAATTATTTTTATAAAAAAAATTATACCACAGCCGCATTATCACTTCAACATTTTTCACAAAATCAAATAATATTTTTCTTTATTTTCGACATTTTGCACAAGTGTCATTTAGCGTATATCTGTTTAACCTGCTATGGTTCTTATCATTTGAAAGTCATGCCTGCTTTCACCTTATTTTTCCTTTGCAAATACTATATTTAGTTGTATAATTAATATAAAGTAACTATTCAGAACAAGAAAATCTGTCGCTTACATGCAATTATGACGCATCGGCTTTTTGTTCTCAGCGTTTCTTAATAGTTACAATATAAATTATAATAAATCAGGCAGGTAAAATTAATGTATAAAATAGATTTCAGCAAACCAATACACATCCATTTCATAGGCATCGGCGGTATCAGCATGAGCGGTCTCGCAGAGATTCTGCATGAGGAGGGCTTTACAATTTCCGGCTCCGATTCAAAGGAATCAGACCTCACAAAGACTCTTGCTGCCAAGGGCATAAAAGTCATATATGGCCAGAGCGCAGACAATATCACCTCCGGTATCGACCTGGTGGTTTACACTGCTGCTATCCATGAAAGCAATCCTGAGTTTGCCGCAGCAAAGGCAGCCGGTATTCCAATGCTTACCAGAGCCGAGCTTCTCGGACAGATTATGGACAATTACGATTATTCTATCGCTGTAGCCGGCACACACGGCAAGACTACCACCACATCCATGATCAGCGAGATTCTTCTCGCCGCCCAGACAGATCCTACCATTTCCGTAGGTGGTATTTTGTCATCTATCCACGGCAATCTGCGTGTGGGCGATTCAGAGTACTTCATCTCTGAGGCGTGTGAGTACACAAACAGCTTTTTGAATTTCAGACCACGCTACAGTATTATTTTAAATATTGAGGCTGAGCATCTGGATTTCTTTAAGGATATCAACGACATCAGGCATTCCTTCCGCGAGTATGCATCAAACACTCTCGCAGGCGGTGCTACCATCATCAACGGTGAGATTGACCGCTATGAAGAGATTGTCGCAGGTCTTCCTCAGAAGATTATCACCTATGGCTTTGATTCAAAATATGATTTCTATCCGGAAAATATAACCTATGACGATAAAGCTTGTGCATCTTTTACAGCTATGAGACAGGGTAGTCCACTTTTCGACGTAAAACTCTCTGTTCCGGGCGCTCACAATGTAAGCAATGCGCTCGCAGCCATAGCTTTATCCACCACACTCGGTCTAGATGAGGAGTCTATCCTCACAGGCCTTGACAAATTTGGCGGTGCTGACAGACGTTTCCAGTACAAGGGCAAGGTAAACGGCGTCACAATCATTGATGACTACGCTCACCATCCAACCGAGATCCGCGCAACACTGACAGCTGCACAGAAATATCCACATGACAGGCTTGTACTTTGCTTCCAGCCACACACCTATTCCAGAACCAAGGCATTCTTAAATGATTTTGCCGATGTTCTTTCAATGGCAGATGTTGTGGTGCTTGCTGATATCTATGCTGCGCGTGAGCAGAACACATATGGTATCTCATCTAAGGATATCCTGAATTTATTGCTCGAAAAAGGTGTGAATGCGCACTATTTCCCATCATTTGAGGAAATCGAGAAATTTTTATCAGAAAATTGTGTAAACGGTGACCTGTTGATAACAATGGGTGCTGGAAATGTTGTAGAAATCGGCGAAGACCTGCTTAAGAAATAAGTTATCCACGTTATCCACATACAAAATGTTAACAACTCTCATTTTGTGTGTGGATTTTTTAAATAATTTTCAACAGCTTATATACCCTGTGATACATTGATTTTTCAATTATTTTACACAGTTATCCACGTTATCCACATTTTTTTGTGGACTCGGAAAGCCCGAGTTTACAAGGCTTGTAGCACTTTTACCATCTTCACACAGTTAAAATATTGTGCTATAATTGCTCACAGGTTAAGCGAAAGAGAGTTTTTTTATATGACAGCGATAAACATTAGCAGTGACATAGCAACATCATTCACTACTGTGTCAGATATTTTTATAGATCAATACATGCCAAAGGCAAACGGTGAGTTTGTCAAGGTATACCTTTATCTGCTCCGTGCGACAGGCTCTGGGGCAGGCATAGCAACTATTTCAGAGATTGCCGATCATTTCAGCAATACTGAGGCCGACATCATACGTGCCCTCAATTACTGGGCCTCTGAGGGCATTTTGCAGGTGCAAACCGGCGCTGATGGCCAGATTATGGGAATCAACCTCTGCAGTCTTTCTGTATCCGGTATGCAGGCTGCTCAGAGTAATATACAAAGCGCTGTGGCTGATAATGCCGCGCAGAATAATTTGCAAAACGGTGTTATTAATAATGCTACACAGAATAATTTGCAAAACAGCGTGGTTAATAATGCTGCACAGAATATTTCTACCGCGAATATTCGGATGCAGGATTCTGTTGTGGAAAAGCTTAAGAGCCAGACTACTGACAAGCCTGCTTCTTCACAGAAGGAATACACACTTGATGAGATTAAGGAGTTTAGAAAGAATCCTGACATTTCAGAGCTTTTCTTTATTATAGAGACATATCTGAAGCATACGCTCTCATCCACAGACACCAATATGGTGCTCTACTGGCTGGACGAGCTTCATTTTTCTACCGACCTGGTAGAATATCTCGTAGAGTACTGCATTACCAAAGGACATTCAAGCCTTCGGTACATGAACAAGGTCGCTCTCGGCTGGGCCGATGCCGGCATAAAGACCGTAGACCAGGCAAAGGACGATGCAGCCGCTCACTCACAGATTTACTATTCTGTAATGAAGGCTCTAGGCATCACAGGCCGCAATCTGGTTGACTCTGAGGTGTCACTAATAAACAAATGGGTCGGCGAATATGGTTTCGATATAGAGCTTGTAAAGGCCGCCTGCAGTAAAACCATTTCAGCTATCCAGAAGCCAAGCTTCGAGTACACAGACTCGATACTCGCGAACTGGAGGAAAAAGGATGTACATACTTTAAAGGATGTTGAAGTGCTTGATGCCAACTTTGCCAAGGCCAATAAAGCCTCTGCTACCGGCTCATCACAGAGTACAAATGCTGCAAACGGTTCCTCAAAACCCAAAAGCAATAATTCAAGTTCCAAGAATAAATTTAACAACTTCAATCAGCGAAACAATGATTACGACAAGCTGGAGAAGCTGTTTCTGAATTCTACGGTATGATTTAAGCTACATGATTTCAATTATATGATTTAAACTGTATGATTTCTGTTGCGTGATTTAGTTATATGATTTTTCAAGTTAGATTTACACATCCCAAGGAGGATATATGGCACTTACCAATGCTCAATATGATGAGATAATGCGAGGCTACGACAAACGCCAGCTTCAGAACAAATACATACATGACAAGCGTATTGAGGAAGCCTATCGCAAGGCGCCCCGCCTCAGGGAGATTGACTCTGAGATTGCATCAGCCTCTGTCAGGCAGGCGTACAGGCTTATGGATGGTGATGAGAATGCTCTCGCCGCTTTACGCCTTGCAATCGAGGACTATAAGGAGGAGCGTGCTGCTCTTCTATCCACACTCGGATATCCGCTTGATTATTTTGAACCTATTTACACCTGTCCAGATTGCCATGATACAGGATACATAGACGGTCAGAAATGTCATTGTTTCAAGCAGGCTATTATCAATACCGTTTATTCACAGTCCAATATCAGGGAGATTTTATCAAGAGAGAATTTTTCCACGCTCTCATTCGATTATTACTCAGATGAGCAGAAAAATCCTGCGACAGGGCTGTCTGCTCTTGCCACAGCAAAGCTTGCAGTGACGAACTGTCATGAATTTATAGATAATTTTGAAAACAAACCTAAAAACATATTTTTCTACGGTAATACCGGTGTCGGAAAGACTTTTTTATCTAATTGCATTGCAAAAGAGCTTTTAGATGCAGGTTACTCCGTAATTTACTTTACAGCATTCCAATTATTTGATATATTAAGCAAAGGTGTGTTTGAAAAGGATGCAGATGCCATCGCAGCGCACCAGAATATATTCGACTGTGATTTACTTATCATAGACGATCTCGGAACCGAGCTTTCCAACTCATTTACCACATCACAGCTTTTCCTTTGTGTAAATGAGCGTATACTGCGACAGAAATCTACTATTATTTCCACTAATCTGAATCTGGAGCAGATAGCAGAGATTTACTCCGAGAGAACACTTTCAAGAATTTCAAGCAATTATAGTTTTATCAAGCTCTTCGGAGATGACATACGAATTAAAAAGCGTCTTTCCAAATAGCGCTTTTTATATATATTTAGTTTATTTATTATATGGTTATATGGAGGAATAACAATGCCAAACGATGAGAGAATTTTGGAGACTATGCCAACCGGTACACTTGGACTTGTTGCAACTGACAGTTGTATAGGTCTTGCCCAGAAGGTAGATGCATACTTACAGGGCTGGAGAGAGCACAGAGAGCACCAGCATGCTAACGAGAGTGCTTTCAAGGACTACTACAAAAACAGCTACATTATCAAGCCTTCTACACCTAGATTCGGTTCCGGCGAGGCTAAATGTGTTATCAACCAGTCAGTTCGTGGTTATGATCTGTACATCATGGTAGATGTAACCAACTACAGTCTTACCTACACAGTATGCGGTCAGACAAACCACATGTCACCTGATGACCACTACGCAGACTTAAAGCGTGTTATCGCTGCAGCCGGCGGAAAAGCAAGAAGAATCACAGTTATCATGCCTTTCCTTTATGAGAGCCGTCAGCACAGACGTACAGGCCGTGAGTCTCTTGACTGTCCATTGGCTCTTCAGGAGCTTATCAACATGGGTGTAGACAATATCATCACCTTCGATGCTCATGACCCTCGTGTGGTAAATGCTATTCCTCTGAACGGCTTTGAGAATGTAATGCCTTCTTACCAGTTCATTAAGGGCATCTTAAAGAACGTAAAGGATATCACTATTGATGCTGACCATCTTATGATTATCTCTCCTGATGAGGGCGCTACAAACCGTGCTATCTACCTTGCAAACGTACTCGGAGTAGACATGGGTATGTTCTACAAACGTCGTGATTACAGCCGTATCGTTGACGGACGTAACCCTATCGTAGCTCATGAGTTCCTCGGAACAAATGTGGAGGGTAAGGATGTTCTTATCATCGATGATATGATTTCTTCAGGTGAAAGTATGATTGATACAGCAAGAGAGCTCAAGAAGCGTAAAGCTAACAGAATCTTTGTTGTTTCTACATTCGGTCTCTTTACAAACGGCTTTGCTTCATTTGACAAGGCTTACGAGGAGGGTCTCATCTACAGAGTAGTTACAACAAACCTTATCTACCAGTCACCTGAGCTTCTCTCTAAGGAGTACTATATCAGCTGTGACATGAGCAAATACATCGCATACCTCATTGATACATTAAACCACGACTGTTCTATCAGTGATCTTCTCTCACCATATGACAGAATCAAGAAGTGTGTTCAGAAGTACAATGACGAGCAGGCTGCAGCAAAAAATAAATAATTAAGCGCATTTATAAAAAGCCGTGTGAAATTAATATATACCCCTCTTACTGGATATCCAGTGAAAGGGGTATTTTTATGCGTTACAGTTACGAATTCAAACCAAAGGCAGTCGAACTATACATGCAAATAAGACGCATCAGTTTTTCTCAAAGTTTAGAATAATTATCTTAGTAATATAAAAAACCAGAGAAGTGAGTGTCATCCACTCAAATCTCTGGTTTAATTTAGTCTAAGATTTATACCGATTAAATATTAAACTAACTCAAGGAGAACCTCTAAAGCTCCGTCACCTTTACGTTGCCCAATCTTAACGATTCTTGTGTAACCACCGTTACGATCAGCATACTTAGGAGCGATCTCATCGAATAACTTGTTTGTTACATCGATAGTCTTTGTTCCCTTCTTTGTGCCGTCAGACTCTTTAGCTGTGTAAAGAACCTTGAGCATCTGTCTTCTGGCATGAAGACGTGAAGCAGAATCCTTCTTGATCTTCTTCTCTACTTCGTCATAAACAGTAACTTTCTTTCCGTCTACAACCTCTTTTACTCTCTTGCCATCTTTGTCCTTGCGGGCAACCTTAGCTGTTACAGTAACCTCTTCGAAGTTGTCTTTCTCTTTTACTGCTAATGCGATAAGACCCTCAGCGATCTTACGAACCTCTTTAGCCTTAGCCTCTGTAGTAACGATCTTTCCGTTAACAAGAAGCTGTGTAACCTGACCTCTGAGTAAAGCCTTTCTCTGGCTTGATGTTCTGCTTAACTTACGATATTTTGCCATTTTAATTTCCTCCATTTGTGGGACATCCGGTCACGCTCTTCGGTCTTACTGCCAGACATCGTATCTTGTTGTGATAAAGCTTTGCCTTATTTCAAAAAGCAAATGCTCAAATCAGTTGCCACTCATGTATCAGACATGGTCACGCTCTTTGGTCTTACTGGCCCTGCCGCTATGAGTTTTGTCACACATAAATATAAATATGATATTTAAAATTTATATATGACCAATTTATTTAGAAGAATCAGTGCAAGGATTATTCGAATGAATTATTCCTCAGTCTGATTTAACTCTAAACCTAATTCTTTTAATTTTGCTAAAACTTCCTCTAAAGACTTGCGACCAAGGTTACGAACCTTCATCATGTCCTCAGGTGTTCTATTGATAAGCTCTGCAACAGTGTTGATTCCTGCACGCTTTAAGCAGTTGTATGAACGAACTGAAAGCTCAAGCTCATCGATGTTCATCTCAAGAACCTTCTCCTGAGCATCGTTTTCCTTCTCGACCATAACGTCAACCTGCTGTGCTGCTTCTGAAAGATCGATGAACAGATTTAAGTGCTCACTTAACACCTTAGCTGCAAGGCTGACTGCCTCGTCCGGCTCCAATGTACCATTTGTAAATACATCTAATGTAAGCTTATCGTAATCTGTAACCTGACCTACACGGGTATTCTCTACAGTAAGGTTAACACGCTCAACAGGAGTGTAGATTGAATCTACAGCAAGAACTCCGATTGGTGTATCCTCGTTCTTGTTCTTCTCTGCTCCGACATAACCTCTGCCGTTTGTGATTGTAAGCTCCATGTAAAGCTTAGAATCTGCACCACCATTCAAGTGTGCAATCTCTAACTCAGGATTCAAAATCTCGATATCTGAATCAACCTGAATATCGGCTGCTGTAACAACGCCTTCACCTTCGAATTCGATATATGCAACCTTTGGTTCATTTGTAGAACTATTATTGCGAATTGCAAGGTTCTTGATATTCATGATGATTTCTGTAACATCTTCCTTAACACCAGGAATAGAGCTGAATTCATGTAAAACACCATCAATCTTGACCTGGCTTACTGCAGCGCCCGGTAAAGAAGAAAGCATGATACGTCTTAAAGAGTTTCCAAGTGTTGTACCGTAACCTCTCTCTAATGGCTCTACAACAAATCTGCCATATGTCTTGTCTTCTGAAATTTCTGCGATTTCAATTTTTGGTTTTTCAAAATCGAACACTTCAAATTCCCTCCTTCTCGGGTATCGTTGTTATATGTTATCAAAGAGTGGATAAGCCGGGAAATAAATCCCCGGCAAATCAACCTAATTTTACTTAGAATATAACTCGACGATGAGCATCTCATCTACAGGAACATCAATCTGCTCACGTGTAGGTAAGTCTTTTACAGTTCCCTGTAATTTCTCAGCATCTACGTCTAACCACTCTGGAACGATTCTTCCGCCAGCTACCTCGACGATATCTTTCATTCTCTGAGTATTCTTTTTGCTCTCTTTAATTTCGATAACATCGCCAGCCTTTACAAGGTATGAAGGGATGTTAACAGCTTTTCCGTTTACTGTAACGAACTTGTGATCAACGATCTGTCTAGCTTCTTTTCTTGTTCTAGCAAATCCAAGACGGAAAATTACGTTGTCAAGTCTTGACTCAAGGATTGTCATAAGGTTGAGACCTGTTAATCCTTTCATCTGATCTGCTTTCTTGTAGTAGTTACGGAAAGGCTTCTCTAAAACACCATAGATGAATTTAGCTTTCTGCTTTTCTCTTAACTGAAGTCCGTACTCAGACACCTTTCTGTTTGCTCTTGTAAGGTTTCTTCTAGACTTCTTATCATATCCTAAATAACTTGGCTCTAAACCAAGTGATCTGCATCTCTTAAGTACAGGTACTTTATTAACTGCCATTTTAATCTATACCTCCTGATTAGACTCTTCTACGTTTTGGTGGACGACATCCATTGTGAGGTACCGGAGTAACGTCTCTGATTGATGTAACCTCAAGACCACATGCTGAAAGGGCACGAATAGCTGCCTCTCTTCCTGAACCAGGTCCTTTAACGAATACGTCAACTGTCTTTAATCCGTGGATTAAAGCTGCCTTTGTAGCTGTTTCAGCTGCCATCTGTGCAGCATATGGAGTAGATTTCTTTGAACCTCTAAATCCAAGACCACCGGCACTTGCCCATGATAAAGCATTTCCTTCAGCATCTGTTAAAGTAACGATTGTGTTATTGAAAGATGCCTGAATATGTGCCTGTCCGCGTTCAACGTTTTTCTTTACACGCTTTTTAGTTGTTTTCTTTGCAACATTCTTAGCCATATTTAAACTAACCTACTTTCTACTTTCTAAACTTTATTTAAGTTATAATGAAGCTCTGCTTCTTCGTCCGCAGAACCAAACGCGCACTACGCTCAAGTGGCGTTTCACTTATTTTCCAAGTGATTATTTCTTCTTGTTTGCTACTGTTCTCTTAGGACCCTTGCGAGTTCTTGCATTAGTCTTTGTCTTCTGACCACGAACCGGAAGTCCCTTTCTATGACGGATACCACGATAGCATCCAATTTCCTGAAGTCTCTTGATATTTAAAGCGATTTCTCTTCTTAAATCACCTTCAACTGTCATTGTCTCGTCGATAACAGCGCTGATTCTCTTAACCTCGTCATCTGTAAGATCTCTAACACGAGTGCTTGGATCAACATTAGCTGCTTCAAGGATACGGTCTGCACTTACTCTTCCGATTCCGTAGATGTAAGTTAAGCCGATTTCTACACGTTTTTCTCTTGGTAAATCTACACCTGCAATACGAGCCATGTGTGTTTACACCTCCATAATTTTTAGTTATTTACTATAGTAACGATACATCTGCAACTTGATGTATGCTCTCCGAAACACATATGTATCTACAGCTACGGTTGCACGTCCTGAAATGTGTGTAGCCATATGCGCTCCCATATTTGCATTTCGTCCCATATCACTCGGTATTATAATATGAAACCAGAATGCCTCTGTTTATTATGAACAGCGATGATAAATATCTCGCTGCAGCCGCACATAATGATGTGAAAAAAGGTTTAATAAACCAAACGCACAAATAACAGGGTCAAATATTTGTACTAATTAACCCTGTCTCTGCTTATGCTTTGGATTCTCACAGATAATTCTGATGCTTCCTTTTCTCTTGATAACTTTGCACTTTTCGCAAATAGGTTTAACTGATGATCTTACCTTCACAGCAAATCCTCCTTTCTCTATAAAAGTCCTTTTCAGGTACTTTTCCAAAAGTGTCCAGATAGCATTATACACGGACACTTAAGGGAAGTCAATATATTTTTTCAAAAAATTATCTGTAAAAATTACTTATCTCTCCAGATAATTCTGCCCTTTGTCAGATCGTATGGTGACATCTCAATTGTTACCTTATCTCCCGGTAAAATTCTGATGAAATTCATACGAAGCTTTCCACTGATTGTGGCTAAAATCTGGTGTCCGTTCTCAAGCTCTACCTTAAAAAACGCATTTGGTAACTTCTCAACTACAACACCTTCAACTTCGATAACGTCTGCTTTTGACATTTTGATTCCTCCTGTAAATAAATCCTTGGGTTTCGTTATGATTATTATTAGATTAGATCCAGAAATCCGGCTGCTTTTTCATCCTCTGTCAGAGAAAGTATCTCCGGCTTTCCTTTTGTAATAAGTATGGTATTTTCATAGTGTGCCGACAACGATAAATCCTCAGTAACCACTGTCCATTCGTCATCCATCCACACCACATGAGGTGAACCTGCATTAATCATTGGCTCAACCGCCAGTGTCATGCCCGGCTTAAGTCTAAGCCCTTTTCTAAAGCCCTGTGGTCTGAAGTTTGGCACCTCAGGATCCTCATGTAAATGGCTTCCTATGCCATGACCAACAAGGTCATATACAACTCCGTATCCAAAGGACTCGGCAAGCTGCTGTATGGCTCCTGAAATATCATACAGTCTGTTTCCCGCAACTGCATTCTTTATTCCTGCAAAAAAACTGAGACGTGTTCTTTCTATAAGAAGTCTTGCTTCCTCTGAAATCTCTCCTACGCCTACTGTTCTGGCTGCGTCTGAGTGGTATCCTTTGTAGATAACACCAGCATCAAGGCTCACGATATCGCCCTCCTGTAAGATACGCTCATCAGTCGGGATACCATGTACAACCTCCTCGTTTACTGAAACACATATGGAGGCCGGATATCCGCAATATCCTAAGAAAGACGGCTCGCATCCATAACTACGAATCATTTCTTCGCCCAGCCGGTCCACATCCTTAGTGGACATTCCCGGTTTGATTTCTTTACCGAGCTGCTGATGAACGGCCGCCAGAATCCTGCCGGCCTCCCTCATCAGCTCTATCTCATGCTCTGATTTTATAGTTACAGACATTATTATTCACCTAAAATACCTACAATGGCTGAAAATACTTCATCCATAGGCTTTGTTCCGTCTACAGACTTTAAAATGCCCTGCTTGTCATAATACTCGATAAGTGGCTGTGTCTGCTCATGATATACAGCTAAGCGCTTCTGAACTGTCTCAGGCTTATCGTCATCTCTGAGTACTGTGTCAGCGCCACATGCATCACATTTGCCCTCAACCTTTGTTGGGTTGAAAACGATATGATATGTTGCACCACAATTGAGGCAGGCTCTTCTTCCACCCATACGGTTAACAATGTTCTCATCAGGAACATCTACATCGATGGCATAATCCATCTTCTCCCCAATCTTTGTGAGAGCATCATCAAGCGCCTTTGCCTGTGGAATTGTTCTTGGGAAACCGTCTAATACAAATCCGTTTTTGCAATCATCCTGCTGTATTCTATCCATAACAAGGTCACAGGTAAGCTCATCCGGAACAAGTGCTCCCTGATCCATATAAGTCTTTGCCTTCTTACCAAGCTCTGTTCCGTTCTTGATGTTTGCACGGAATATATCTCCTGTAGAGATATGCGGTATAGAATATTTTGCAGCTATCTGTTTTGCCTGTGTACCTTTACCGGCACCAGGTGCCCCTAACATGATGATCTTCATAAAAATTTTCTCCTTTTATACAAAACTTGTTGATAGCACGAATGGAGATACTGAATTCAGTATCTCCAATGTACAATTAATCATCTAAAAATCCTTTATAGTATCGAACTCTCATCTGTGATTCAATTTGCTTCAATGTCTCAATAACAACTCCGACAATGATGATGATTGAAGTTCCACCAAAGGATACATCTGCGTTGAATACTCCATTGAAGAATATCGGAACAAATGCGATAAACGCAAGTCCAATAGCTCCAATAAATACAATGTAGTTTAATATCTGATTTAAGTAATCGCTGGTTGGCTTTCCAGGTCTGATACCTGGTATAAAGCCACCTGAACGCTTCATATTGTTTGCAATCTCAAGCGGATTGAATGTAATGTTTGTGTAGAAATAAGCAAATGCTATAATCAACACAATATAAACAATAAGTCCGATTGAATATACCGGCTCCTTTGGATCACACCAGTTAGACTGTGATAATCCTTTTAATATCTTAGAGCCTATTCCATTTCCATTGCCTTTTCCAAGGAAGCTGGCAATGATAACAGGTGTCTGCATAAGAGACTGTGCAAAGATTACCGGGATAACTCCACTGGTATTTACCTTTAGTGGAATGCATGTCTGCTGACCGCCCATCTGCTTGTTGCCTCTTATTTTACTAGAGTACTGTACAGGAATCTTACGCTGTGCATCCTGAAGCAATACTACAAATACTACCATTGCAGCAATTATTGCTACTATGATAAGACCTGCAACAATCGCCTTTGGAATGTTCGCTGCTGAAGCAATGAACTGTGACCAAAGTGTACTTAAATCCTCTGGAATACGTGAAATAATATTGATTGTCAATACTATTGATATTCCGTTTCCAACACCCTTTTCTGTAATACGCTCTCCAATCCACATAAGTACAGCAGAACCTGCTGTAAGTGAAGTAACGACCATAATAACAGTCAATGGTGTCTTATCTGTAAGGTAATTCTGTCTGTAAAAACCAATTACCATCATGACTGACTCAAGAAGGCCTAATGCAATTGTGAGATAACGTGTTATCTCAACAATTTTCTTTCTGCCATCCTCGCCATCGCGTTGCATCTCTTCAAGCTTAGGTATTGCAATTGTAAGCAACTGCATAATGATTGAAGATGTAATGTATGGTGTAATATTCAGCGCAAATACTGACATCTGTGAGAATGATCCACCTGTTATAGCATCAACAAAGCCTAAACCATCTGCTGATTTACTGTTTAACCAACTCTGAAATACGGAGCCCTTGACACCAGGAATCGGAAGCTCGCTTCCGATTCTGATGACAATAAGCATCATGAATGTAAAAAGGATTCTATTACGGACATCCTTTATTTTAAACGCATTACGGAGTGTTTTAAGCATTAGATCACCTCTGCTTTTCCACCAAGAGCTTCGATTTTCTCTTTTGCACTAGCACTGAAAGCGTTAGCCTGAACTGTAAGCTTCTTAGTAAGTTCTCCATTTCCAAGAATCTTTACGCCATCTCTAGGATTCTTAACGATTCCAGCCTCGATTAATGTCTCAACTGAAACTACTGCATCGTTATCGAATCTCTCAAGAGCTGAAAGATTTATAGGTACGATTGTAAGAGTGTTTCTATTCTTGAAACCTCTCTTAGGCAATCTTCTATATAATGGCATCTGTCCACCTTCGAAACCAGGTCTTGGAGCTCCTGAACGAGCCTTCTGTCCCTTGTGTCCCTTACCAGCAGTCTTACCGTTTCCTGAGCCGTGTCCACGACCTCTTCTGAAATTATCACTATGAACTGAACCCTCAGCCGCTTTTAAATTAGATAAATCCATCACGGTACCTCCTTATTTTATTCTTAAACTTCTTCTACTTTTACGTATGGTGCTACTTTGCGAACAGCTCCCTGTGTAGCTGCATTGTTTGGTAACTCTACAGTTTTGCCTAACTTAGTAAGACCAAGAGCCTCAATAGTCTTCTTGTTCTTAGGAACAGCACCGATTGTAGATTTGATTAATGTAACTTTAACTCTATCTGCCATTTTAGCGTTCCTCCTAACCTAAGATTTCTTCTACAGATTTACCACGAAGCTTTGCAACATCCTCAGGGCTTCTTAACTGCTTAAGAGCCTCGATAGTAGCAAGTACTACGTTCTGCTTGTTGTTTGATCCTAAAGACTTTGTACGGATATTCTGGATACCAGCGATCTCGCATACTGAACGTGCAGGACCACCAGCGATGATACCAGTACCTTCAGGAGACTTCTTTAATAATACGGAAGCACCTGTATATTTTCCTGTTACATCATGTGTAATAGAATTGTTCTCGTCTAACTTAACATTTACCATGCTCTTGATGGCGTCCTCTTTACCCTTACGGATAGCTTCAGGAATTTCTGCTGCTTTTCCAAGACCTGCACCTACATGGCCGTTCTTGTCACCAACAACAACGAGAGCTGTGAATCGCATGTTACGTCCACCCTTAACAACCTTTGTTACACGCTTGATGTCAACTACCTGGTCAACTAATTCTAATTGACTAGCGTCAATGATTTCACGTTTCATGTTTGTCTCCTCCTAAAAATCTAAGCCAGCTTCTCTTGCTGCTTCAGCTAATGCTTTAACTTTTCCTGCGTAAATAAAACCGCCTCTATCGAAGACAACAGTTGAAATACCTTTATCTAATGCTTTCTTTGCGATTACAGTACCAAGCTTTGCTGCTGCATCTACGTTATTAGTCTTCTCGAGCTCTGCCTTGATATCCTTGTCAAGTGTTGATGCAGAAACGAGTGTATTTCCAACTATATCATCAATAATCTGAGCATACATATGGTTATTACTTCTGAATACAGCTAAACGAGGACGCTGTGCTGTACCAGCAAGATGATTACGCATTCTGTTATGTTTCTTTACACGAACTTCTGTTCTTGATTTCTTACTAACCATTACTTGTCCACTCCTTTAATTATTTTTTACCAGTCTTACCAACTTTACGTCTAATAACCTCATCAGCATATTTGATTCCCTTGCCCTTATATGGCTCAGGTCTTCTCTTATCTCTGATCTCAGCTGCGTACTGGCCAACTTTTTCTTTATCGATACCCTTAATGATGATCTTGTTATCCTGAACCTCTGACTCAAGTCCTTCCGGATCCTCCATCTCAACCGGATGAGAATATCCTAAGTTAAGAGTAAGTTTCTTTCCAGCCTTAGAAGCTCTGTAACCAACACCGTTAACCTCAAGAGTCTTTGTATACCCCTCAGTTACACCAACAACCATGTTGTTAACGAGAGAGCGATACAAACCGTGGAAAGCCTGCTTCTGCTTAATATTTACAGGACTATTTTCATCGATTTCAAAGCTAATCTGACCATCTGCATTATTAAACTTGATAGATGGATCAATCCACTGAGAAAGTTCACCCTTAGGGCCCTTTACTGTACAAACATGAGAAGCCTCATCATAATTTACAGTAACACCTGCAGGGATACTAATTGGCAATTTTCCTATTCTAGACATATAAAAGCCTCCAATTAATAAATATAGCAAAGAACCTCACCACCGATCTTAAGATCAGAAGCTTCTTTGTCTGTCATTACACCTTTGGATGTAGATAAGATTGCAATACCTAATCCG
>ONZY01001362.1_pt1 | contig 18019 bp, 15 predicted proteins | sample 1671451 | NCBI WGS metagenome assembly ONZY01 (sample SAMN06348158, study PRJEB24527) | human gut metagenome | biome: human gut; feature: ankylosing spondylitis patient; material: feces | host: Homo sapiens | place: China | collected 2015-10 | reverse complement strand
GGGTTTTGCCAGTCCCAGCAGGGCCGGGTTGACGAGACTGCCCGCGTAGATGATGCAATCAGCCTCCTGCAGCAGGGCTGCGCCCCGCCGAGTGATCAGGTCCGGGGCACCGGGCCCCGCGCCTACAAAGTGTACCATAGCAGTTACTCCTTTACCAGTACTGTTGCAAAATATCCGGCCTTGCTGCCATCCTGCGGCGGGCGCGCAGTCGAAAGGTCGGGGAAGATCGTTTCATCCGGCAGGCCGCAGCTGCACACGAGGGCACTGCGGCTCAACGCACCGTGGGCGTCCAGGGTGTTCAGCAGGGCGGGCAGCTGACGCCCGGTTTTCATCAGGACTTTCGTGCCGGGGGTGTCCAATACCTTGTCGGCCCGGCTGCCGGGGGCGATGGTCAGCGGAGCGTCCATGCCGCCGGTAAGGGGCTGGTTCAGCCGGGCTGCTGCCGCGCAGAAACTGGGCACGCCCGCCGCCATCGCGGTGGCATAGCCCTGCGCCTGCAGGATCTCCTGCAGATAGCCAAAGGTGGCATAAATGGACACGTCGCCCAGGTTCAGCATGGCCACATCCTGCCCGGCATCCAGAAAGAGCCGCACTGCGCTGGCAGCGGTCTCGTGAGAGGCGCGCAGCACGGCGGCGTCCCGGCTCATGGCAAACTGCAGGGGCAGGATGGTCTTGCAGTCCAGCTCGCTGCCCAGTGCCCGGCGGGCGATGTCCAGCGCCAGCATCTGCCCGGAAGCGGTCTGCGGCGCAGCCAGCACCGGGCACTGCCGCAGCAGACGCACGGCCTGCAAAGTCAGCAGCTCCGGGTCGCCGGGGCCGACGCTGACCCCGTAAAAGGTGCCGGTCATGCGTTGTTCCATTGTTCAAGCAGCTCCTTTGCAGTTTGTGTTGCGCCAAGCGGCCCGTGCTGGTTGGAAAACAGCACTGCACCCACCCGGAAGGCTTCGCCCGCCCGGCGGTCGAGGTGCAGTTGGATGGCATCCAGCAGGCTTTCCAGCACCGGGGCGCGCAGTCCGGCGGCGTCCAGCAGCTCCAGACAGGCGTCGGTGGTGGCGGCGGCGTACAAAGCCGCGCACAGCTCCCGGCTTGCCCCACAGAGGGCGGCATGGGCACAGAACAGCTCGGTGCGGCAGTCGGCCGTGTGGGAGTGGGTGTTCATGATGCCGCCGGCCACCTTGACCAGCTTGCCCACATGGCCCACCAGCAGCACCTGTTCAAACCCGGCAGAAGCTGCCATATCCAGCGTATCTCCGATGAAGTTGGAGGTCTTGACCACCGGGATGGCCGCAAAGGCCGGGTAGGTGTCGTGTAGGTAGTCCAGCCCGTAGTTGCCCGGGGCAAGGATGAGCCGCTTTGGGGTACCGGCCCGCAAAACAGCCTGGTTCATTTCCAGCTGGATGGTGTCCAGGATGGCCTGCTGGCTCATGGGCTCCACGATGCCGCTGGTGCCCAGCACCGAAAGGCCGCCCTCCACCCCGATGTGCGGGTTGAAGGTGCGCTTTGCCGTCTCGGCACCGCCCTCGATGGAAATGGTCACCGCAAAGCCGCCGGTGTAGGCAGCATTTTCAGCTTCCCGTTCCAGCGCTTCGGCAATCATCTGGCGGGGCACATGGTTGATGGCGGCTTCCCCTACGGGCTGGTCAAGGCCGGGCTTCGTCACACGGCCCACCCCCTCGCCGCCAAGGATGCGCACGCCGGGGGCATCCGGTTCCAGCACCACCGACGCGACCACCGGCAGGCCCGTGGTCACGTCCACATCGTCGCCGCCGTCCTTGCGGATGGCACATACCGCACCGGCATCCGTTCTGCGGCAGTAAATGGGTGCCACCTCCACCACAATGCCCTTGGGCGTGCGCAGAGCCACCGTTTCCGGTTCGCGGCCGGTCAGCAGCAGACGCGCCGCCCCGGCAGCCCCCAGCGCGGCACAGGTGCCGGTGGTATAGCCGCAGCGCAGCAGCTTCTGCCCGCTGCGGACGTAATGCTCAAACTGCGGCTTTCCGGCGGGTGCCTTTTCGGCTTCCGGCTCCGGTGTGCCGAACAGAGCCGTGTACTGCTGTTCGGTCAGGCCGTACAGGGTGCGGATGTTCTCCGGCTGAAACGCCTGTTCCGGGGTCAGCACGCCGGAAACACCACCGGGCGAAACGCACACCACCGTGTCCGCTATTTTTTCGGCCAGCTCCAGCTCGTGCAGGCTCAGGATCACCGCCAGCTGACCGGTATGGGCCAGCTCCTTTAAAATGGTGAGCAGCTCGATCTTGCCCTTGATATCCAGAAAAGAGGTCGGCTCGTCCAGCAGGATCACTTCCGGCTGCTGGCACAGTGCCCGGGCCAGCAGGATGCGCTGGCGCTGGCCGTCGCTGATGCGGTTAAAATCCCGGTCTGCCAGCTGCGCCGCACCCACCAGCTCCAAAGCTCTGTGCACCTGCTGCCTGTCCTCAGCAGACAAAATGCCCAGCCGTCCGGTGTAGGGATAGCGCCCAGCCGAAACAAAGTCAAAGCAGGTGGTCAGCTCCATCCGGCGGCTGTGGGGAGCCATGAGAGCCAGCTTCTGCGCCCGCTGGGTACCGGTATAGGCAGTAAGATCCTTCCCCGCCAGAAGCACTGTGCCGCCCATGGGGGCAAGCTGGCCCGCCAGTGTGCGCAGTAAGGTGGATTTGCCTGCGCCGTTGGGGCCGATGAGGGTCAGGATCTGGCCCGGCTGCACCCCGAGGCAAATATCCGAGAGCAGCGGTGTCTTGCCGTAGCCGATGGCAAGCTCCCGCGCAGTGCAAAGTGCTTTTTCGTTCATCATGCGCCCTCCCGCTCTGAATTGCGCCGCACCAGCAGCCAGATGACCACCGGTGCGCCGAACACGGCCGTGACCGAGCTGATGGACAGCTCCGTGGGCGCGAACAGACTGCGGGCCAGCAGGTCGCAGAACAGGCAGAAAGCCGCACCGCCCAAGCAGCACCCCGGCAGCACATACAGCGGCTTTGCGTTGCCCAGCAGCTGCTTGACAAGGTGCGGCACCGCGATGCCCACAAAGGAGATCGGCCCCGCAAAGGCGGTGACGCAGGCGGCCAGCAGACTGGAAAGCAGCACCAGCGCTGCCGAGAAAGGCTTGACCTTCACGCCCACGCTGCGGGCATATGCTTCGCCCATCTGGTAGGCGGCCATGGGCTTGGAAAGCAGAAAGGATGCCGCCAGTGCAGGCAGCACCACCAGTGCCGCAGCCTGCACATTGGCCCATGTCACGCCGGAAAAGCTGCCCTGCGACCAGTTGTGCAGATTGACGATGTTGGAATCCTGTGCAAAGGCCACCACGATATCGGTGATGGCGGAGCAGATATAGCCGATCATCACACCGCAGATGACCAGAATACTCATGCGCTGCACCCGCCGGGCCACCGCCAGCACAAAGGCCATGGAAGCCATGGCACCCGCAAAGGCAGCCGCGATCATCATGGCCGAGCTGGTCAGCATCCCGCGGTCCAGAAACACCACCATGGTCAGGGCCACCGCCAGCTTTGCGCCGCTGGAAACGCCCATAACAAATGGCCCGGCAATGGGGTTTGCAAAAAAAGTCTGCAGCAGGTATCCCGCTGCACTGAGGGCTGCCCCCAGCAGCGCCGCCATGACCGCGCGGGGCAGGCGCAGCTGCAGGATGATGTTCCCCGCAAGCGCATCGCCGCCCTTGCCCAGCAGCGCCGTCAGCACCGCACCCGGTGCAAGGGATACGCTGCCCCAGAACAGATTCAGCACAAAAAGCACAGCCACGGCTGCCGCAAGGGCAATATAGGCGGCTGCAAGGCGTCTGGTACGGGTCATAGGCTTTCCTTTCTGTAAAATTTTCCTTCTTTAATCCACATGGGTGAGGAATTTCAGGGTACTGGCGGCAGGTGTGCCCTTGGTAAACACCCGGTTCATATCCACGATCAGGTCTGCCAGCTCCATGCTCTGCTGGAACAGGCTCTGGGTGGTGCACCACACCTGACCGTTCTGCACCGCTTTGAACTCGTTCAGCAGTGGGAAACGCTCGGTCAGCTGGCTCACCGATGCGATCATGCCCTCGATGGCGCTGTTGTAGATGAGCACATCGGCATCCTTTGCGCCTGCATAGAAGTCCTCAAGCGGCAGGTTCATGGTAGCAAGGCTGTTGCCATTGTCCGTCAGGTCCGCAAAGACATAGCTGCCGCCTGCCATTTCGATCATGCGGGCCACATAGTCACTGCCCTTGCGCACAGTGGCAAGGTTATTGGTGGTCAGCGAGAAGAAGGCGCAGCTTTTTCCCGTGGGTTTCTGCGAGAGGATGGGCTGAACGGCTGTCTCCTGCGCGGAAAACACCTGCTCGGCCTGTTCTTCCCTGCCCAGCAGGATGCCGTAAAGCTTGATCCACTCCATGCGGGCCAGCGGGTCGCTCTCGTAGCTGGAACGCTCCACCAGCACCGGGATGCCAAAGTGTTCCAGCTGTTCCTTTACCTCCGGCGTGTGCAGGATCATGGTATTCTCAATGGCAAGGCGGCAGCCCGCTGCCAGGATCTGCTCGTAATCCGGGGCGCTGTACTTGCCTGCATACGCGATTTTTCCCTCTTTCATGGCCTGCTGCACCGCGGGCAGATACCAGCCCTCGGCCTTGGTGCCGGAAAAGGCCACGCTGTCCAGTGCGTCCAGATGTAAAAGCAGATCCATCACCGAGGTGGAGACCAGATAAATATTCTCCACCGGCTGGCGCAGCACAGTCACATCAGCAGGCAGACCGTCCACCTCCGCAGCATCTTCCGGCACAACAAGGAACCGTGCATCTGACTCCGCGATGGTCAGCATGGTATAGCCGCCCTCATAGCAGTCCGCTGTGAACTGCTGCGCATAGTCCAGCTGGTAATGATGGGAGAAAACAAGACTTTCCGTATTGGCAGGTTGAGCCTTGCTGCCGCAGCCGGTCAGCGTCAGCGCCGCAGCGGGGATCAGTTTCAGAAATTGGTTGCGGGTGATCTTCATAGGTAACTCCTTCCGTCACGGCTTACGCCGCGCCACCTCCCTCATAGAGGGAGGCTTTGGCAGTACGGTAAAGTTTATCTTTTTGCCAAAGAAGGTGACTGGAGGAGTCACTTCAGACTTGCGGAATCAAAGGTCAGCGTATACTCGATCTCGTGGGGGGTGCTCATGGCAACGGTATCGGCGGTGACATCCAGTGCGGTATCCAGCGCCGATACCGGAATTTCAAAGGTGGAATTGCCCTCGGTGTTGGTGGGCAGATACTTCTCGCCGTCCACGATCATATAATCATAGTTCGGGCTGCTCCACACGATGGTGGCGGTCATTTTGCCGTCTGCCACGGTCAGGGCGGCGGGGCTCTCCACGGTGGCACGGCCGGAGCCGCCTTCCAGCGTCACCTCACAGGTGTAGGTGCCGTCTGCCGGGGTCTCGGCTTCCGCAGCCTTTTCCACGGCATCACGCACGCTGACGACATGATCGTACCACTTGCCCTTGGTGCCCAGAATGGCCAGATCAAAGTCGGCATCCACAGCAGAGACCGGAATGTCAAAGCCGTACACCTCCTCCGAGGTGCCGTCGGAATAGGTGACGGTATCTGTGGTGGGCTGCAGCCAATCGGCCTCGTGGTCGGCGGCATCGGAAGCCTTGCCCAGATACAGGTTGACGATATGGGTGGAAGCAAGGCTGACATGGAAGGTCATCTGGCCGTTCTCCACGGTCAGGGTGCCCTTGCCGTCGCAGGCTTCGTTGGCGTGGAACATGCTGCTGTCGGTGTCAAACTCGGCGGTATACACACCATCCGTCAAAGCGGCGGTCTCAGCGGCAGAAGAAGCCACAGAGGATGCCGCCTCGGAAGAAGCAGCACTGGAAGCTGCAGAAGATGCCGTGGAAGAAGCGCCGCAGCCCACCAGCAGACTCAGTGCCAGAGAAGCAGCGACAACACAGGAAAAAACGCGTTTCATAGGAAATACCTCTACATTATAAGAAATCAGCTTTTATTATACCATTGTTCAGATAAAAAATGAACCCTCTCCACCGGATGCCGCAAAGCGGCCGCGAGACGGAGAGGGTTCGTTTGATCAACCGTTCAGAGAATCGATCGCCGCCTTGGTGTGGGCGACATACAGGTTCTGGACATCCTCGATCTCACCCAGACCAGCGATCTGGCAGTCGATGCTGTCGAAAGCACCGGAAGCCTTGAACTGGCTCAGCCAGGAGTCGGCATCCTCACCGGCCATATCGTTGTTGGCGTGATCGCCGGCAACCACCATCAGCGGGCGCAGGATGACCTTGGTGTAGCCCGCAGCCTTAACAGCCTCGATCACGTTCTCGCAGGCAGTCTCTTCCGGCTTGCCCTCAACGGTGCCAATGAACACATTGTCGTAGCCCAGAGTCTGCATCGTGGTCTGCATCTGGCTGTAGCTCACCTTTGCGGTGTGCGAGGTGCCGTGGCCCATAAAGACAAAGGCGACCTTGTCCGCAGCAGCGGCATCCAGACTGTCGTAGCCGGCTTCCTTCACGGCAGCAGCGGTGACAGCCTTGGCAACGTCTTCCTTATCCTGATTGATGATGGTGGCATCGGAACCGACCTCGCCCAGCAGGGGCTCAGCCACAGCGACAGATTCAAACTTGTCGCGGTAGGTGTCGATCATTTCCATCATCTCGTCGTACTCAGCACCGTGCATCAGGTGGGTGGGCTGGACGACCAGATTCTTCACGCCGTTTTCCACAGCGCGGTCCATGGCCTGCTGCATGTTGTCGATCTTTTCGCCGTCACGAGCCTGCACATGGTTGATGATGATCTGTGCGGTGAATGCGCGGCGCACAGACCAATCCGGGTATGCGGCCTGCAGAGCATCCTCGATGCCCTTGATGTCCTTCACGCGGCTGTCGTTGAAGGAGGTGCCGAAGGAGACCACCAGCAGCTCGTTGTCGCCAATGTCGTCCTGATTGCGGGCATCGTCCTTGGAAGCATCGCCGGTGTCACGGCCAAAGTAGTCGGGGTCGGCGTTCTCACCTTCCACCAGTTCCTTCTGGGTGTCGGTCAGGGCATCCCATGCAGCCTTGGCGGCTTCGCACTGGGCATCGGTATCCTCATTGCGCTCCTGCACATAGATGGCATCGATCAGGTCTGCCACGTTCTTTGCTGCCATTTCGTCAGCCTCCTCGCTGCTCGCTTCGCTGGAAGCGGAAGACACAGCGGTGCTGGATGCAGTGCCGGAAGCAGCACCGCCGCAGCCGGTGAGCAGAGTCAGGGCGAGGGCGCTGGCCAGAACCAGTGCCATCAGTTTCTTTACAACTTTCATAAAACATCCTCCTCAGTTTCTGGAAATATGATTTCCATTTTTTCCAGTGTACCCCCCCCCGGCTGTTTTGTCAAGCGCTCTCGCTTTTCGACGCATATTTCGTCTTTTTTCATAAAACAGGCCGCGATATTTTATCAGAACACACAAAACACGGCAGATGTACTTTAACGCACATCTGCCGTGTCTCAATTACAATAAAGCTTTTACTTCTGTGCGCCTTCGCCCGCGAAGAACTCCTTCGTGAGCTTTGCCACCGTGCCGGACAGCAGGAGCAGGGCCATGAGGTTCGGAATGCTCATCAGTCCGTTGAAGGTGTCGGCGATGCTCCACAGCAGGCCCAGATCGACCGTCGCGCCCAGAATGGACACGAAGGAGTAGACCACGAGGAAGGGGCCGACCACCTTGTCGGTGTGGAACAGGAACTCGATGCACCGGGAGCCGTAGAGGCCCCAGCCGATGATGGTGGAGAATGCAAAGCTGCAGAGCGCCACCGCCGTAAAGATGGACGACCAGCCGCCGTAGGTGGCCGTAAAGCCGGAGATGGTCAGTTCTGCGCCTGCCGCACTGCCATAGCCCACCGGCACGCCGCTGCACAGGATGACCATGGCGGTCAGGGTGCAGATGACGATGGTGTCGGCGAAGACCTCGAAGATGCCGAACATCCCCTGTTTGACGGGCTTGCGGGTGTCGGCGCAGGCGTGGGCGATGGAGCCGGTGCCGAGGCCGGCCTCATTGGAGAAGATGCCGCGGGAAACGCCCTTCTGCATACTGAGGAAGATGCTGCCGATGGCACCGCCGGTGAAGGCCTGCGGGTCAAATGCACCGCCGACGATGGAGGCCAGCACCGCCGGGAAGCGCCGGTAGTTGATGACCACGACGCCCAGCGCCAGCACGACGTAGAACAGTGCCATAAACGGCACAAGCTTCTCGGTCACGCTGCCGATGCGCTTGACGCCGCCCAGCAGCACCATAGCCACCATCATGGCCACCACCACGCCCACGACGAGGTTGACCGTGGGCAGGATGCTGTTCAGGCTGCTGCCGTAGGCCAGCAGGGCCGAGTCGATGGCTGTGACGATGGTGTTGACCTGGGTGGCGTTGCCGGTGCCGAAGACCGTCAGCACGCCGAACAGCGAGTACAGCACCGCGAGGAACTGCCACCGGCTGCCGAGGCCGTTTTTAATATAGTACATGGGGCCGCCCACCAGCTCGCCGTTTTTGTTCCGCTCGCGGAAATGCACAGCCAGCGTCACTTCGGAGAACTTGGTACACATGCCCAGCAGAGCCGAGCACCACATCCAGAACACCGCACCCGGCCCGCCGATGGCGATCGCGCCCGCCACGCCGGCGATGTTGCCGGTGCCGACGGTAGCGGCCAGCGCCGTACACACTGCCTGGAACGGAGTCATAGCGCCGTCAGAGGCGTCCTTTTTGCGGAAGATGCGGCCAATGGTCGTTTTGATGGCATAGGGGAATTTCCGGAGCTGCAAAAAGCCTGTCCGCACACTGAGCAGCAGGCCCACGCCGATGATGCAGACCATCGCCGGGATGCCCCAGATAAAGCTGTTGACCGCCTGATTGACGGCTGTGATGGTTTCGAGCATACTTTTACGCCTTTCTTTTTCACTTTAACACAACGAAAAATATTTTATCGTATTTTAAGCGGCCTGTCAATTTACTTTGAACGTGAAATCTGCACGTCCCGGCTGAAAGTTTGTTAAAATAGCTTCACCTTTATTTTCTCTGCTTCTTTGCCGCTTTTTTGCCCGCCAAAGCCCTACACAAACCGCGCGGGTTGTGCTATGATAAGGGTGAAATTTTGGTTTGGCACTGCCAACCGCAAGGAGATGTCATGGATGTCTGAAACATCTGCTCTGATGGATACGCTGCGGCAGGAAGGGATCTCCCCCGACCTGCTGCGCGCTGTGGAAGAATACCGCGCCTCTCACGAGCTTTCTGAGGCCCTGCGCCCCCGCATCCCCTCCCCTGCCTTCGTCTACTACGGCAGAGAGGTGTGGGAACAGGCGCTGGCCGCCCTGCTCTGCGGCGAAAATCTGCTGCTGGCGGGCGGCAAGGCCACCGGCAAGAACGTGCTGGCCGAAAACCTCGCCGCAGCCTTCGGACGCCCCGCATGGGACATCTCGTTCCACGTCAATATGGACGCGGCGTCCCTCATCGGCATGGACACCTTCGAGGGCGGACAGGTCAAGTTCCGCCCCGGCCCGGTCTACCGCTGCGCCCAGAGCGGCGGCTTCGGCGTTCTGGACGAGATCAACATGGCCAAAAACGAGGCGCTGGCCGTCCTGCACGCGGTGCTGGATTTCCGCCGCGCCATCGACGTGCCGGGCTATGAGCGCATCCCGCTGGCCGAGGAGACCCGCTTCATCGCCACCATGAACTACGGCTACGCCGGTACCCGGGAGCTGAACGAGGCCCTGACCTCCCGCTTCGTGGTCATCCAGATGCCCACCATCACCCAGGACAACCTGGAAAAGCTGCTGCGGGCACAGTTCCCGGATCTTGCTGCGAAGTACGCCCACCAGTTCGCCCTGCTGTTCCTCGACTTGCAGAAAAAGTGCGACAGTGCGGAAATTTCCACCAAGGCGCTGGATCTGCGCGGTATGCTGGATGCCCTGCGGCTGATCCGGCGCGGCATCCCGGCAGGCGCGGCACTGGATATGGGCATCACCAACAAGGCCTTTGACTCCTACGAGCAGGGCCTGATCCGTGATGTGATCGCAGCGCGCATTCCGGCCAAGCTGGATGCCGCCAAGCTCTTTGGCTGATGGACGCCCAGAGTTACACCGCGCAGGAGCGGCGTGCGGCCAATCAGGTCTGGGCTGCTGCAGGAGCCTATGGCTTTGAGCCGCTGTTTCTGGCCCGCTATACCGACGGCACCACCGATTTTTACATGAACACGGTCGTGGGCCTCATCCACAAATATTACGGTGACGCGCTGATTCGCAGCGTCTTTGACGCATGGGACGGTGATCTGCGGCAGACCATGCTGGACGACATGACATGGCTGTATCTGGAAAATGCAGCCTATCGGCTGGAGCTGCCCCGCCGCCCGGTGCTGGAAGCGCTGCGCCATGCCCATGCAGATTACTTTTTTGCGATTCAATACAAGCTCTCCCGTCAGGAGTGGATGGCAAAAAATCAGCTGGTGTACACCATGCAGGCTGCACGCTGGCGGCGTGTGCTGGGCCGTGCCGACCCGGTGATGACCCCTTACGAGTCCGGCCTTGCCGCCGCGCTGGCCCCGGAGCATGTGCCGGAGCCGGAACAGCTGAAAGCCGAAATTTTATCGATCTACGCAAAATTCAACCTGTTCGACGGCACTGTGCACCAGAGAGCAGCTTTGCATCTGCATCTGGACGGCCTGCTGGCAAAGCTTGCCACCAAAGCCATGCCCACCCAGATGATCAAAACGGACCGCGTGACCGTGGAACACTCAAGCTCCGTGGATGCTGTGGGCGGCGGGCTGGCGGTGGACAAGCGCCGGGCCCACATCACCCTGAAGCAGAATGCCGCGCAGGACAGAGCCTACATCGAAAGTTGCTTCGGCCGCTCTCTCTACCCGCCGGAACGGCTGCGCAAGGCTGAGCAGGAGCTTTGCGTGGGCGACCATCTGGGGTGCCACTTGTGGTTCAGTGCCGGTGTGCCAAGCCCGGAGCAGGCTCCCACACCGGAAGCAAAGCATCTGGCTGAACAGGCTGAGCTGCAGGCCGACCGCAACCGCGCTTATTACGCCAAAAATCGGGAACTGCACCGCAGTGTGGTGCTGCGGCTTACCGAGCAGATCCGCAACTGCATCCTTGTGCACCAGCAGCCCAACGCCCGTGTTGCCCGCAGTGGCAATCTGAACGCTGGGCGCATCTGGCGCGCACCACTTTTGAACGATGACCGGGTGTTTTTGTGTGCCGAGGAAGAGAACCAGCCCTCTTTTACGGTAGACCTTTTATTGGACGCATCCGCTTCCCGCCTGCACTGTCAGGAAGTGATCGCGGCTCAAGGATCCATTTTGGCCCAGAGCCTTGCGGCCTGCGGTATCCCGGTGCGGGTGTCCAGCTTCAGCAGCCTGCGGGGCTACACCGTACTGCGTGTGCTCAAAGGCTTTGCAGACAAAAACCTGCAGAACATCAACCGATATTTTGCTTCCGGCTGGAACCGTGACGGCCTTGCCCTGCGGGCCGCAGGCGACCTTTTGCGGTTTGCGCCCGGTCCTGCGCCGCGGCATCTGCTCATCGTGCTGACGGACGCTTCGCCCAACGACAGCCGCCGCATCCCGCCCAGTGCAGAAAACCCGCTGGGCTGCGGTTACGAGGACGCTGCCGGTGTGGCTGACACTGCCGCGCAGGTGCGTGCGCTGCAGCGCATGGGCATCCGGGTGTCGGCTGTGTTCATGGGTGAGGACAGCTCTGCCGGTGCCGCTGCACAGATCTACGGCAAAAACATGGCCCGTATCCGCGGCATGGACCAACTGGCCCGCGCGGCCGGGCGGCTGATCCAGAACGAGATTCGTGAACTGGGCGATTGAACCATATTTTACCAGAACAGCCCACAGATGGGAGGCTTTGGCCTTGCCGTCTGTGGGCTGTTTTTGATACAGGACACAACTGATTCACTCTTGTAACAACCATGTTTCGGGTCACTGTTGCAGGATGCGCGGAAATATTTTGTTTTTCTGCAAACTTATAGTTGTTTTTTGTTGCAAAGTATGCTATACTATGTTCAGTCAATAAAACATTCCTGCGTAAGCCGCCTGCTGTGCACCGGGTCGTTTGGCGCAGTGCCCATCCGTTATACAACGAACTGCTGTGTTATAGTTTCAGGAGGGAACCGATCATGGATGCCAACCGTTATTTTGATGCCATGCACAACGCTATGTCAGCTCAGCACCCCGGTGCGCAGCTGCTGTTAACGGTAAAGCTGCAGGACACCTGCGGCAACGATGCCTGCCTGGAGCTGAAGCAACTGCCCGGTGAGAGCACCTCCATTCTGTGCTACTCCACCATGGGTCGCCGCTACCTGAACTTCCAGCTGTTCCGCAAGGGCTGGCAGCTGTGCCACAACGCCGATGGCCAGCTGGTGGGCCGCTTCCCTTCCAGCGCCGACGGCCTAATCGACGAGACCGATTTCCGCGCCTACTGCCGTGAGGACAGGCTGGATATGCCCCGCACCCAGCGCATCACCGCCGAGCTTCGCCAGTGCGCCGGTATCGATTATCAGGGCAGCATCCCGCAGAACGCCCGCACCGGTGCCGTTATTACCGTGGAGAGTTTTGTAGGGGCCGGTGCCCGCTGGACCTACTGGAGTCAGGATGTTCTGCCCAGCCTGCCGCTGGGTGCCATCCTCTACTGGCTGGCGGATCATCTGGCCGGTGCCGAGCGCCGCACCCTGCAGGCCAACCCGCAGGCAGCCCGCCTTGCCGCCCATTGGCTGGCCGGTGATACAGCCGTATTCTTCCATCCGTCGGTGCCGATGACCGCCATGAATACGGTCTCTTCCGGCTCTGCACCCGCACGCCGCCGTACCACTGTGCCCGCTGCCCGCAACAAGAGCTGGCAAAGCATCATGGCCGTGATGGCAGGCATGTGAACGAAAAAGCAAGGAAAGACCGATCGTCTCTCCTTGCTTTTTCAGTATTATTCGAGGTACGGGTCCAGCAGGGCATCCACCGTTTTGTTCCGCTTGGGGTTCGGCTTTTTGATCACATGGCCGCGGCAGACCACCAGTTCCAGATGCTGCAGCGCACGCAGGTCGTCCAGTGGGTTGTGCTTCGTCACAATAAAATCTGCGCTCTTGCCCGGCTCAATGGAACCGGTCACGTCTCCTACTCCGGCCAGCTGAGCATTGCGCAGGGTGGCCGTGTACAGGGCGAACTGGTTGCTCACACCGCAATACTTATGAAAATAGCACAGCTCCCTCCAGAAATCATACTGGGTGATGTAGGGGCAGCCCACATCATTGCCTAATCCCACCGGGATGCCGTTGGCAAGGGCGGTCTTTGCGCTTTCCACCACACCGTCAAACACGATTTTGCCGTTGTACTGGTCCTTTTCCGAAGCGCCGGAAACCGCCGTATCAAACAGTGCATAGGGCAGCGCCGGGGAGATGGTGGTGCACACAAAGGCTCCCCGCTCCTTGTAAAGCCGGATGGTCTCATCGTCCATCTTTGCGCCGTGCTCAATGGAATCCACGCCGTTTTCCAGCGCCACCTTTACGCCCTCCGGCGATTCGGTGTGTGCCGCCACGGTATAGCCCAGCTTGTGGGCCTCGTCGCAGACGGCTTTGACCATTTCCGGCTTCATCTTCAGCTCGCCGGGGGTTCCCTTTTCGGTGGCATCCAGCACGCCGCCGGTGATCATCAGTTTGATCAGATCCACCTTCTGTCCGCTGGCCTTTTTGAGCTGAGCAAGTGCTTCGGCATTGTTATGGGCCGCAACTGCCACCGAGCCTGCCATATGTCCCCCGGGCACCGAAATTCCCTCGTTGGCAGCAAGGATGCGCGGTGCCAGCAGCTTGCCAGCTGCAGCATCATCACGGCAACGGGTGTCAAAATCTGCAATGCCGCCCACGGTGCGGATGGTAGTCACGCCACCCAGCAGTTCCAGCTTCGCGTAGCTGCATACCAGCCTGTAGGCCACCGCACGGGTCAGGCCATTGCTCAGAATTTTGCGCACCAGCGCAGCATTGTCCCGCGGCTTTGCGCTGGGCTTGCCGTTGCCTGCCAGATGCACATGCAGGTTGATCAGGCCCGGGCACAGATAGCCTCCGTGCAGATCGATCACCTCACAACCGTCCAGATCCACGCCCTCATCGACAATGGCAATGATCTTATCATCCTCGGTCAGCAGGATCTTGTGCTCTACCGGCTGCATCTGCTCGGTGCCATCCAGCAGGATCCCGTTCGTATAGGCACGCTTCATTGGGAACATCCTCTCTTTTTCAAGTTTTTTCGGACAGGAGTTGTTTTGTTCCAGTATAGCACGTTCCGGCAGATGGTGCAATGCAAAAACGGGCAGGAAAGGTTCAGCCCTCTCCTGCCCGCTCGATGTTATTTATTTACTGTGCGGCTGCGCTGGAAGCTGCTTCGGAAGCAGCAGCCTCAGAAGCTGCTGCCTCGCTGGCAGCGGTCTCGCCGCCCTCGACCACCAGCTCGTCCTCGAAGTCGGTGCCGTAGGTATCCACCAGAGTCTCCTCATAGTCCTTGTGGAAGAAGTTTTCTTCGCCCAGAGCCTTGATCTCCTCGTTCAGCCAATCCAGAACGGTGGTGTTGCCCTGGCTCACAGCGGGAGCAATGGTGTCCTGACTGCCCAGAGAGGGAATGCCGACCGTGTAGCCGGTGTTCTGCTTTGCAAATGCAATGACCTCGGTGTTATCGTTGGCCCATGCCACGCCGTTGCCGTTCTCCAGTGCATTCTTGGCCGTTGCATAGGAATCGTACTTCTGCAGCGGAATGTCGGGGTACTCCTTGGTCAGGTAGGTCTCGGCGGTGGTGCCGGAAATGACGATCATCTGGTCGTCAGCGTTCCAGTTGTCCAGAGTGGTGATAACGTTGCTGTCCGGAGAAATGACACCCAGAGCCACGTTCATATAAGGCAGCGCAAAGTCCACTTCCTCTGCGCGCTCCGGGGTCACGGTGAAGTTTGCCAGGATCACATCCGCCTTGCCGGTCTGCAGGTACTCGATGCGGTTGGCAGCCTCGGTGGAAACGAAGTTGATCTCTACGCCCAGATCCTCGCCCAGACGGCGTGCAAAGTAGACATCATAGCCCTGATACTCGCCGTTCTCATCCACGTAGCCGAACGGGTTCTTGTCGGAGAAGACACCGATGTTGATGGTGCCGGACTCCTTGATCTGATCCAGCGTGCGGTAGACCACGCTGCTGCCGGATGCTGCGCTGCCAGATGCTGCAGTTGCGGTGGAAGCAGAAGAAGAGCCGCCGCATGCGGTCAGAACAGCGGCAGCGGAAACTGCGCCCAGACCCAGCAAGAAGGAACGACGAGAGATCTTAGACTGTTTCATAATGATTACTCCTTTACAAAATCTTTCCCATTTGGCTGCGGAACACCCGCAGCCTTTATCTTGATCTGTGACTCATTTCACAGCATCAAACGTGAAGGTGCGCAGGAAGCGCTGCGCGCGCTCGGTCTTGGGCCGGTCAAAGAACTCGGCCGGTGCAGCTTCTTCCACGATCTTGCCGCCATCCAGAAAGATGACGCGGTTGGCAATGGCGCGGGCAAACTGCATTTCGTGGGTGACGATGATCATGGTCTTGCCCTGCTTGGCAAGGTCCAGCATAACGTCCAGCACCTCGCGCACCATTTCCGGATCAAGGGCAGCGGTCACTTCATCAAACAGAAGGATCTCCGGGTGCATACACAGTGCGCGCACGATGGCAACGCGCTGCTTCTGTCCGCCGGAAAGCTCACGCGGGTAGCTGTTTTTCTTGGCAAGCAGTCCCACGCGGTCCAGCAGAGCTTCGGCCTCCTGCTGCACTTCCGCTTTGGGGCGCTTCTGCACCTTAGTGGGTGCCAGAAACACATTGTCCAGCACCGTCATGTGCGGGAACAGCTCGTAGCTCTGGAACACCATGCCGATGCGCTGGCGCAGCTGGGTCAGATTTTTACCGCCGTAGGCAACGGTCTCATTGCCCAGCCGCACCCGGCCGCTCTGGGTGGGCTCCAGGCCGTTCAGGCAGCGCAGCAGCGTGCTTTTGCCGCAGCCCGAAGGGCCGACTACCACGATGACCTCACCGGGCTTGACAGCAAAGCTGATATCATCCAGCACGGGGGTCTCGCCATAGGCCTTGATCAGATGTTCAACAGTCAAAATAGGTTCTGCCATGTACGGTCACTTCCATTTCTTTTCGAGATAGGATGCCAGCAGACTGATAGGCCAGCATACGAAGAAATATAACACGAAAACCGTGAGATAAATGCCAAACGCTGCGTTGGGGCTGGCGGTGCGGTTGGCCTCGATGATCTGCTGTGCTACCTTGATCACTTCCACAACACCGATCATCAGCACAAGGCTGGTGGTCTTGATCATGCGGGTAATCAGGTTGATGGACAGCGGGATCAGGCGGCGCACCGTCTGCGGAATGATGATGTACCAGTAGGTCTGCGCACGGCTCATGCCAAGGGCCTCGGCGCTCTCATACTGGTGCTTCGGAATGGCGATCAGCGCACCGCGCACAAGGTCGCTCATTTCTGCGGTGCCCCACAGCACAAACACGATGATGGATGCCGTCTCGCCGGAAAGGTTCCACCCAAAGGCACGGGTGGTGCCGAAGTAAACGAGGAACAGCAGCACCATCTGCGGCATGATGCGGACGAACTCCAGATAAAGCCGCAGAACCGCCTTGATAACGGGGTTGCGGGAGGTCATGAGCACGCCCAGCAGGATGCCCAGCGGCAGGCTGATGATCACCGAGGCGGCACTGATCTTGAGTGCAACGCCAAGGCCGCCCAGCAGGCGGGCCATGTTTTTGCCCTTGAACAGGACATCAAGACCCAAATCCAGCATAGCGCAGCCTCCTTTCGATCAGGCTGCCCACAATGGACACCGGCAGCAGAATGATAAGGTAGAACACCACCAGCAGGAACAGACATTCGATGGTCTTGGAGTACATGCCGATCAGGTCCTTTGCCGTGAACATCAGGTCCATCAGGCTGATGGCGCTGAACACGCTGGTCTCCTTGAGCAGGAAGATCACATTTGCCATGAAAGCCGGCATACTGGTGGACATGGCCTGCGGCAGAATGATGTAGCGCATGGTCTGCCAGCGATCCATGCCAAGGCTGTAGGCGCTTTCCGTCTGAATCGGCTCAATGGCTTCCAGACCGCTGCGGAACGCTTCGGCCATGTAGCTGCCGCCCAGAAACGCCAGACCGGCAATGCCGCAGATCTCGGCATTGGTGCGGATGCCCACCTTGGGCAGGCCATAATAAATGAAGAACAGCTGCACCAGCAGCGGTGTGTTGCGGGACAGCTGGATGTAAACACCCACGATCTGCCGCAGAACGGGCACCTTGTCATACTGGATCACTGCGCAGGCAAGGCCAATGATGATGGCAAAAATGATGCCTGCAACGCCCAGCCGCACGGTAAGTACAGCGGCCTTCTGGTAGAGCGGCAAATATTGCTGGATCGCATTCCAGTCCATTGCCGGATTCCTCCCTTGTATCCTGATTTGCGGGTCAAAACAAAACGCCCGGAAGCTCCCTCTTCAAGTAAGCTCCCAGGCGGTCAGCGACAGATTCTTCTGCGTGTTCCCACACAGAATATGCAGATATGCTCACACGGCATACCATACTGCAGGGCGGCCGGTCCGGGAAGCGTTTGCGGTACAACAACACATTGCGCAACAACACATCATAGCCGTTTCCTCCCTGAATGATCTCAATTTTCGGATTTGCTCGACCCGATGCACGTAGTTTACACCCTATTACCCATTATGTCAATATGATTATGGGACTTCTTTCGATTCTTTGCTCATTCAGCCTAAAAACATCTCATTCCATGTGCAAATTTTATTCATTTTTCAACTTGACCGTATGCGTCGTGCGGACAGCAAAAGGCCCTCCCGTCGGGGGAGGGCCGGGCCGGATTCAGTTTTTCCTGACCGCGATCAGCACGCGGATCTTGCTGCCTGCTGCGCGGCCGTCGTTATCAAACCAGCCAATGAGAGTGTAGTCCTCGCCGTTCACCTGCGAAAGGGTGGTGGGATA
>ONZY01001359.1_pt1 | contig 18041 bp, 19 predicted proteins | sample 1671451 | NCBI WGS metagenome assembly ONZY01 (sample SAMN06348158, study PRJEB24527) | human gut metagenome | biome: human gut; feature: ankylosing spondylitis patient; material: feces | host: Homo sapiens | place: China | collected 2015-10 | reverse complement strand
AAGGGGGTATTCTCTTCGAGAAGAGAATACCCCCTTTGTCCCGCGTCCCCACGGCAGGTGGGGACCCCCATACAGCGCCCACGGCGCTGCAAAACTCTCGCACCTCTGTCAGGTGCGAAAAAAGGAGCATTCTATGGAATATACAATGAAAGTCATTGCCAGAATCCACTCTGACTTTCCGGAAAAATTTGGCATCCCGCGCCAGAGCGGGCTCGTCCCCGCGCTTCGTGCGAAGATCGTCTTCGAACCGGAGTACCGGAATCCCGACGCGCTGCGCGGCATTGAGGGCTTTTCGCACCTGTGGCTCATCTGGCAGTTCTCTGCCGCCGTGCGCGACACATGGTCGCCGACGGTGCGCCCGCCGCGCCTTGGCGGCAACGAGCGCGTGGGCGTTTTTGCGACGCGCTCGCCGTTCCGGCCGAACGCCATCGGACTTTCCTGCGTGAAGCTCGAAGGTGTGCGGCACGAGGACGGCCTCGGCGACGTGCTGATCGTCTCCGGCGCGGACCTGATGGACGGCACGCCGATCTATGATGTCAAGCCCTACCTTCCTTACGCCGACGCGCACCCCGAGGCGCTGGGCGGCTTTGCCCCGTCGCCGAAAGAGACGATTGAAGTCAAAAGCCCGCCGGAGCTCCTGCAAAAGCTGCCGGAGGGGCAGCGCGAGGCGCTGCTCGGTGTGCTTGCGCAGGACCCGCGCCCGCAGTACCAGAACGACCCCGAGCGCGTGTACGGTATGAGCTTTGGCGGCTGGGACGTTAAGTTCCGCGTAAAGGACGGCGTGCTGACTGTTTTATCTTTAGCGGAAACTGAATATCAATAAAAACGCTGTTAAGGGAAAAACCCTTCGCGTTAAGCCAATGCTAAGAGGGCTTCCAAACGGTTGATATGCAAATTCTGCGCGCTATAATAGCGCCAGAATACATAAAAGGAGCGTATCCGCCGATGCAAGTTTCCAGCGCATTTGTTGTTGTCATGGGTATGGGCGTCACATTCGTGGGCCTTACCTGCATCATCTTCCTGACGATCCTGATGGGCAAGATCCTCTCGAAGCCTGAGGCTCCGAAGCCCGCCGCAGCAGCTGCCGCGCCGGCAGCGCCCGCCGTTCCCGCTGACGGTCTGACCGACGAGGTCAAGGTCGCCATCATGGCGGCGATCGCCCAGCAGCCCGGCTTCAACATGGCGAATGTGACGAATGTCAGCATTCGCAAGATTTAATTTTGAATTCCACTTCTTCCTTTATCAGCGAAAGGGACGGCATCGCGCCGTCCTTTTTGCTACCATGAAAAAAATATTCGATTTAGCACAAAATTAGCAGGCTGTATGCTATAATGGGGACGGAAAGCATGCGGAGTCTTTCTCCGCGCCAACGATCAAGCGAGAGAAGGCGGCGACATGGCAAAAATCCCCAAAAAAATGCGTTGGATCTACGACCTTTTGCTGACGGCGGCGATCCTGGCTACGGCGACGGTGCTCTGCACACTGCTGCGAAGGATCGACGACGGCAGCGGCTACGTGAACCTCATCTTCGTGCTGGCGGTCGCGACCATCTCGCGCTGGACGGAGGGCTATTTCTGGGGGATATTCAGCGCTGTCTCCGGTGTGCTGTTCGTCAACTACGTGTTTACATATCCCTACTGGGAATTCAACTTCACGATCACCGGCTACCCGTTTACCTTCCTTGCAATGCTGACGGTGTCCATGATGATCAGCGCGATGAACACGCAGATCAAAAAGCAGGAGCGGCTGCGCATCGAGACGGAGAAGGAAGCCGTGCGCGCGAATCTCCTGCGCGCGATGTCGCACGACATCCGCACGCCGCTGACGAGCATCGTCGGCAACACCGCCGCGATCCTCGAAAACGAGGATTCGTTTTCTCCCGAGCAGAAGCGCCGCCTTTTGGAAGACGTGAACGAGGATGCGCAGTGGCTCATCCGCATGGTCGAAAATCTTTTGTCCATCACGCGCATGAGCGGCGGACAGGCAAAGATCGAAAAGGACTGTGAGGCAGCCGAGGAGATCGTCGGCGTCTCGGTCAGCAAGTTCACCAAGCGATTCCCGGCGATCCATGTCTCAATCGAGGTGCCGGACGAGGTGCTGATGGTGCCGATGGACGCGACGCTGATCCGTCAGGTCATTATGAACCTGCTGGAAAACGCCGCCATTCACGGCGGAAATGTCACGCAGATCCGCGTCTGCCTCTCGCGCGAGGGGACGAACGCCTGCTTTGCCGTCAGCGACAACGGCGTCGGCATCCCGAAAGAGAAGCTCTCGACGATCTTTAACGGCGGGCTTTCCGGCGTGTCGCACAACAACTTTGATATGAAGAAAAACATGGGCATCGGCCTTTCCGTGTGCTATACCATCGTCAAGGCGCACGGCGGCACGATGACCGCAGAAAATTTAGATTTGGGCGGAGCGTGTTTCCGCTTCTATCTGCCGCTGGAGGAGGGCATCAACAGTGAAATTGAAGGATAAAGTGCTCGTGGTGGAAGACGAGCAGAACATCAGCAACTTTATTTCGACGGTTCTCACCGCGAACGACTTCGACGTGCTGGTGGCGCAGACGGGCGCCGAGGCGGTCTCGATGATCACCTCGCACTGCCCCGATCTCATCATTCTCGACCTGGGACTTCCCGACATGGACGGGATGAACATCCTCAAGGAGGTCCGTTCGTGGTCGAGCCTGCCGATCATCGTCGTTTCGGCGCGCACGCACGAGCATGACAAGGTCATGGCGCTCGACCTCGGTGCGGACGACTACATCGAAAAGCCGTTCGGCACGAGCGAGCTGCTCGCGCGCATCCGCACGGCCATCCGTCACACGCGTACGCCGCTCGACAACAACGAGATCGCGCAGTCGGGCAAGTTCACCGTCAAGGACCTGACCATCGACTATGACAAGCACCACGTGCTCATCGGCGATCAGGATGTGCACCTGACGCTCAACGAGTTCAAGATCGTGGCGCTGCTCGGCAAGTACGCTGGTAAGGTGCTGACGTATGACTATCTCATCAAGCAGATCTGGGGGCCGAAGGCCAAGGCCGACAATCAGATTTTGCGCGTGAATATGGCGAACATCCGCCGCAAGATCGAGAAGAATCCTGCCTCGCCCGAGTATATCTTCACCGAGATCGGCGTGGGCTACCGGATGCTCGAAAACGACGCATGATGATAGAGCCGCTCGCGGCTTTATGATACCAGGGCGCGTGCGCGCCCCACACGATCACGCAGACGGCTCCTGCCATTTGGGGATGGCAGGGGTCATTTGCGCACTTTTGCACTTTTATGAAAAAGGTGTCGGACTGAAACAGTGAACGTTTCAGCCCGGCACCTTTCTTTTTGCGTGTTTTCATGCAGCAAAATCTTTTTGCTTGCTTATAAACACGCCGTATTGTGCCGCAGCGGATGTTCGACCGTCATAGTTATGCTGACTTTTGTGTATATTTTTACCAAATCGTTTTCCGCTCTATTTCGTCTCTTTATTCAGTGCTACAATCTTGACATGAATTGTTATTCTCACTATTGACATTTTACGAACATAAATATACAATCAGCATCGCAGTCAGTCCTACGAAGGAGGAAACCACAGCACATGAACATTTGGGAAATTGCAATGAATTATTATCAATACTTCCTGCGAGGGACGCGAACGACCATCCTCATCTCTCTGCTCACCGTGTTCTGCGGCTCGATCCTCGGCTGCCTGATCGCTTTCATGCGGCTATCCAAGTTTAAGCCGCTGGAAAAGTTCGCCAGCATCTATATCACCGTCATCCGCGGTACGCCAATGCTCGTGCAGCTCTACATCGTCTACTACCAGCTCGACTTTATCAGCTATCCCACCGGGACCCTTTTCGGTGTCGATCTGGAGCGGGCGCTGCCGTGTATCATCGCGCTTTCAATCAACTCCTCCGCCTACGTTGCCGAGATCATCCGCGCGGGCATTCAGGCGGTGGACAAGGGCCAGATGGAAGGCGCGCGCTCGTGCGGCATGACGAATGCGCAGGCCATGCGCTACGTGGTGATGCCGCAGGCGGTCAAAAATATTCTCCCCGCCATCGGCAATGAATTTGTCACGATGGTCAAGGAGACCTCAATCATCCAGTACCTCGGCATCGGCGATCTGATGTACAACAACGGCATCGTGGTCACCTCTACCTATAACCCGCTTCCTTGCTACTACATCTCCGCCATCATCTATCTGGCGCTGAATATCATCCTCGGCAAGGGCCTGAACATCTTTGAAGGGAGGCTGAGAAAGAGTGAACGGTAACGTATTGTTCGAGATCAAGGACTTGCAGAAAAAGTTCGGCAGCCTGACCGTCTTCGACGGGCTGAGCGAGACCATCTGCAAGGGCGACGTGGTCGTCATCATCGGTCCCTCGGGCGGCGGTAAGTCCACCTTTATCCGATGCCTGAACCTTCTGGAGCAGCCCACCGCCGGCAAAATTTACTTCGAGGGCGAGGACATCACGGCCAAGGGCTTTGATGTGAACAGGCACCGACAGAAGGTCGGCATGATGTTCCAGCAGTTCAACCTCTTCAACAACCTGACGGTGCTTGAAAACATCACGATCTCGCTCACGAAAGTCAAAAAGCAGTCGGAAGAGGAGAGCAAGGAAAAGGCCCTCAAGCTTCTAAAGCGCGTGGGACTTGAGGACAAGGCGAACACCTATCCCTCCCAGCTCTCCGGCGGGCAGAAGCAGCGTATCGCCATCGTGCGGGCGCTGGCGATGGAGCCCGATGTGCTGCTCTTCGATGAGCCGACCTCCGCGCTCGACCCCGAGATGGTCGGCGAGGTGCTGCAGGTCATCTCCGACCTCGCCCGCGACGGCATCACGATGGTCGTCGTCACGCACGAAATGGGCTTTGCCCGAAAGGTCGGCACGCGCGTGCTCTTCATGGACGGCGGACAGATCGCCGAGCAGGGCACGCCCGAGGAGATCTTCGAGCACCCGCAGAACGCACGAACCAAAGAGTTCTTATCCAAGGTCATCAACGTCATTTAACAAAAATTAAAAAATTTACGATATTATTGGAGGAAAATTAAAATGCTTCACACCATCAATCCCGAAATCCTGTTCCTCAAGCAGGAAGATGTTATCAAGGCTGGCCTTCTCGATATGAAACAGATCTTGGCCGTTACGGAAAAGACCTACGCGATGCTCGGTCAGGGCCTCATCAAGAACCCGCCCAAGACCAACACCAGCATCCCTGACAAGGAAAACTGGCAGTCGTTCTTTAACGCCATGCCCTGCTACATCGGCGGCGACATCAACATCGGCGGCATCAAGTGGGCGGCGGAGTCCAAAAAGAACGCCACGATCCCTGGCATCCCCTACGGCATCGACATTTCCATCCTGAGTGACCCCGAGACGGTGCTGCCGTTCTGCATCCTGGACGGCACGCTCATCACCGCGATGCGCACCTCCGCCGTCGGCGGCCTGATGGCTAAGTACGCCGCCCCCTCGAACGCGGATACCGCGTGCCTCGTCGGTGCAGGCGTCATCGGCCGCACGATGATCTCCGCCGTGCACGAGGCGCTGCCCCAGATCAAGACCATGTACCTCTGCGATATCGACGTTGCCAAGGCCGAGGGCATCGCGAAGGAGTACGGCGACAGCCTCGGCGTCGAGATCATCCCGACGAGCAACAGCAAGGCCGCGGCGCTCAAGTCCCAGCTCATCGTCGGCGAGACGACCGCACCCAAGCCGTTCATGGACACCTCCTGGCTGACGCCCGGCTGCGGTCTCGTCTCCATGCACTCCAACGAGGTGATGGAAGACGTCTTCCTCAAGGCCGACGGCATCGTCGCCGACTACTGGACACAGCTCAAGCAGCACACGAACCCGCTGTCCAAGCTCACGAAGGAGGGCAAGCTCAATGAGAGCCAGATCATGGACCTGAGCGAGCTGGTGCTCGGCACGAAGAAGCTGCGCACCTCGGACGATCAGTTCGTCGCCGCCGCGTCCATGGGCCTCGGCGCGCTGGACATCATGATCGCCTATCAGCTCTACCTGAACGCGACGGAAATGGGCATCGGCACCAAGGTGAACCTTTGGGACAAGCCTCTGTGGGAATAAGCGATAGCAGGAGGAAACGAAGATGAACGCATTCAAGAAATTTGCGGCGCTGCTTTTAGCGCTTATGATGATCCTGTCTCTCGCCGCCTGCGGCAGCAAGAGCGATGACAGCGCGCAGGGCAGCTCGGACGGCGACGCGTCGTCCGATGACACCGCCAAGTCCAAGATCGAGCAGATCAAGGAGGCGGGCGTGCTCGTGATGGGAACCTCTGCCGACTATCCTCCGAACGAATTCCACACGGAAGTGGACGGCAAGGACACCATCGTCGGCTTTGACGTTGCTATCGCGCAGTACATCGCCGATGACCTCGGCGTCGAACTCAAGGTCGTCGACATGTCGTTCGACAACCTGTGCATCAACCTCGCCAAGGGTGATTTTGACATTGTCATCGCCGGTATGGCCTCGACCGAGGAGCGCTTGAAGTCCGTCGATTTCTCTGACCCGTACTTTAAGCAGCAGCAGGCCATTCTGATTCGCGCGGAGGATGACGCGCTCTACAACAAGCCCGAAGACCTGAGTGGTCACAAGGTCGGCGTGCAGAACGGTACCATTCAGGTGCCCATCGCCAACGAGCTGGTGGGCGAAGAGAACGTCGTCGGCCTCGTCAAGGCGCAGGATCTCATCATGGAGCTCAAGAGCGGCAAGCTCGATGTTGTGTACATCGACTACACCGCAGCTCTCGCATTCGCCGCGGCGAACGATGACCTGACGGTCAAGGACATCGGCATCGAAAGCGACAGCGAGGGCCAGTGCATCGGCGTGCAAAAGGGCAACGAGGACTTTGTCGCCTACCTGAACGAAAAGATCGCCGAGATGCAGGAGCAGGGCCTCATCGACCAGTACGTCGCCGAAGCCCAAACGCTGGCGGGCATCGAGTAAAGCCCGTCCCCCTTGCATGATATGAACAGCACCAGCATACCCTCTACCAAGAGAATTGGGGAGGATATGCTGATGCTGTTTCATTTTGACCGCAGGAAGAAGTCTGAAAAGGAGAAGAAGCCGCCGCGCTTTCTGGTGCTCCGGCGCAAATGGCTGACGCTGGGCGCGGCGGTGCTGGCCGCCGCGGCGATCTTTGCCGCCGTCAATTATCCCGCCGCCGTCAGCGCGTCGGCCGCCACGCGCCAACTGCCGATCTACTGTGTCCAGCGCGACCAGAAGGTGTGCTCCATCTCGTTCGACGCGGCGTGGGGGGCGGACAACACACAGAAGATTCTCGACGTGCTCAAGGAGTACGGAGTCACCTGTACCTTTTTTGTCGTGGGCAACTGGGCGGATCAGTATCCCGAACAGGCCAAGGCCATCGTGGACAGCGGCAATGAGCTCATGAACCACTCCAACGCGCATGATCATTATAATTCCCTCGCCGCCGACCAGATCATCGCAGACGTGAACACCTGCAACGATAAGATCGAGGCGTTGACCGGCGTCCGCCCGACGCTCATCCGCTGCCCGTTCGGCGAGTATGACGACCACGTCATCTCCACCATCCGCTCGATAGGCATGGAGCCGATCCAGTGGGACGTGGATTCCCTCGACTGGAAGGGCATCTCGGCGGGTGAGATCACGAAGCGCGTGACAAGCAAGGTGCAGAGCGGGTCGATCGTGCTGTTCCACAACGCGGGTGAGCACACGCCCGAGGCGTTGCCGGATATTCTCGACTACTTGCTCGCCGAGGGGTATAAGATCGTACCGATTTCGAAGATCTTGCTCACCTGTGACTACACCATCGACCACGAAGGCCGGCAGTGTCCGGCAGAGGCAGCACAGTGAGCGCGGTGTACTTAATAGTATGTGAAAACGAAAAAGAAGGGGAGTTCTCTTGCAAAGAGAACTCCCCTTCTTTACTTGATTTTCTGGGTTGCAGGCTCGTGCCTTTACGCGCCGATGATGATCGGGACGAACGCTGCACAGGTAATGCACATCAGCATACCCGTACAGAACGAGTAGGCCATGGTCTCGGGATTGCAGTACTTTTCGACGAGCGGCAAGCACAGGTCGGTCGACGCTGTGCCGGGCAGCGTGATGGCTTCGATATAGCCGATCTTGCTCGCAACGAGCGGCAGGAAGATGAGTCCCATCGTCTCGCGCAGCACATTGTGCAAAAACGAGACCGCGCCCGCGACCGCGTGCCCCGAGCCGGAGATGACGCTTGGCGCCATCGTGTACCAGCCGAAGCCCGCGCTGATGGCGAGCCCCTCGCGCAGCGTCATAGGGGTGAGAAACGCATAGGCAACGCCTGCGAGCAGCGAGCCAATCACGGAGAAAATGGGCACGAGGACAACGCCTAGCCCTGCCCCGCGCAGAACGCGAACGATGCTGCCGTCAAGGCCCATACCAAAGCCCACCGAGCCGAGCATGATGCAAAGGCCGGTGACGAGCAGGTTGCCGGAGATCTCTTCAAAGCGCTCGGGCGAGATGAGCTGCGGGAGGACAAAATAGCCCAACAGCATCCCGCAGATGACCATGAGGCAAATGATGACCGAGGACTTGATGCCCGAGGTGTTGACCCCGCCGCCGCGCTCCTCGGCGCCTTCTTCCTCTGTACCGGCGGGCAAGGAGTGGCGGTTGAGGTGCACGATCTTGCGCGCGGCAGTCGCGCCGAGCATACTGCCGACGGCGGTGAGCAGTGTGACGAATAACGCCTGCACGCCGATGCTGCCAAGGCTCGACGTCACCTCATCATCCGCGCCCATGCGCAGACCCATGAGAAAGATGAGAAAATAGATGAACAGATTCGTCAGCGCGTCCAGAAAGTGAAATTTGTCTGCATGGCGGCGCAGCTTGCTTGCAATGAGATAGCAGGCGATCATAATGGACCAGTAGAGTGCGAGCATTGCCATGAGAGGGAACCATCCTTTCGCCGCGTGGCGGCAAAGATAGAAAAAGGGCGGCGTGTGATACGCGCCGCCCTTTGCTGCTTTGGGATAGGGAAATATCAGGCGAGGGTGTTGACCCAGGCGGAGTATTTGGCGAGGTTTGCGTCGCGTTCGCTCGCGTCCGCGCCCTTGGTGAGGATGTAGACCTTGATCTTCGGCTCGGTGCCGCTCGGGCGCACGACGATGTGTGTGCCGTCGGCGAGTTCAAAGCGCAGCACGTTCGAGCCTGCGAGCGCGATCTTCGTGACCTCGCCGCTTGCGGCGTCGCGCGCGGTGCCATCCGAATAATCCTTGTACGTCGCGACCTTGACGCCCGCGATCTCGCTCGGCGGCGTCTCGCGCAGGGACTTCATAAGAGCGGCCATCTTCTCCGCACCATCTAAGCCCGGCATGACGAGGTTGTGCGTCTTTTCACCGTACCAGCCGTACTTTTCAAAGAGCGCGTTGAGCGCGTCGAAGAGCGTCATGCCCTGGGAGTAGTACCACGCGGCCATTTCGGTGAGCAGCAGCGAGGCCGTGACTGCGTCCTTGTCGCGCACGTAGTGGCCGATCATGTAGCCGTAGCTCTCCTCGTAGGAGAAGATGACGGTGTTTTTGCCCGCGCCCTCAAGCTCGTTCATCTTCTCGGCCATGAACTTAAAGCCCGTGAACGTGTCGTAGCAGTCGAGACCGTTCGCCTCCGCGACGGCGCGCGCCATTTCGGTCGTCACGATGGTCTTGAGCGCGGCGGCGTTCGCAGGCAGCTTGCCCGCGCGCTTCATCGCACCGATCAGATAGTCGAGCAGCAGCACGCCCGTCTGGTTGCCGGTGACAGGCTCGAACTCGCCCTGCTTGTTGCGCACCATGATGCCGACGCGGTCGCTGTCGGGGTCGGTGCCGAGGATGAAGTCGACGTCGTTCTTCTTGGCAAGGTCGATGGCGAGGTAGAAGCCCTCGGGATTCTCGGGGTTCGGGGACACGACGGTCGGGAAATTGCCGTCGATGACCATCTGCTCGGGTACGCATAAAAGGTGCTTGATGCCAAGACGCGTCAGCGCCTCGGGCACGAGCTTGTGGCCGCAGCCGTGGAAGGGCGTGTAGACGAGCTTGAAGTCGTCGGCGACCTTTTTGACGGTCTCATAGTCGTTGACCATGCTCATGACATTTGCCATGAAGCGCTTGTCACAGTCCTCACCGAGCATCGTGATGAGGCCCTTGTTGACGGCTTCGTCAAAGTCCGTCGACGTGACGCCGGTGAAAATGTCGATGTGCTCAAGCTCCCTGGCGATGGCCGCGGCGTGCTGGGGCGGCAGCTGCGCGCCGTCCGACCAGTAGACCTTGTAGCCGTTGTACTCCTTGGGATTGTGCGACGCGGTGACGTTGATGCCCGCCTCGCAGCCGTATTCGCGCACGGCGAACGAGAGCTCAGGCGTCGGGCGCAGGGACTCAAAGAGCTTGACGGTGATGCCGTTGCCCGCCATGACGCAGGCCGCGGCGCGCGCAAACTCCATCGAGTGGTTGCGGCAGTCCATGCAGATGGCGACGCCCTTTTTCATGGCCTCTTCGCCCTCAGCGCGGATGACGTTGGCAAAGCCCTGCGTCGCCCAGCGGATGACGTGGCGGTTCATGTTGTGAAGGCCAACGCACATCGTGCCGCGAAGGCCGGCCGTGCCGAATTCGAGCGGGCCGTAGAAGCGGTTTTCAATCTCCTTTTCATCGTTTGCGATGGCCTTGAGCTCATTTCTCTCGTCCTCGCTCAGCGCGGGGGAGGCGAGCCACTTTTCATATTCCTGACGGTAATTCATTGCATGTCCTCCTGTTCCGGAATTTCATCAATGGGGCGGATCAGATTTTTCGCGTCTTCGAGCATCGAGGACGGCACATAGAGCCACGTGCCGCTGCCGGGCATGCCGAGCACGATCTTGCCGAACGAGCCCTCGCCCTCGTATTTGCGCAGCACGGGGATGTCATACGAGCGGAGCATGGCGCAGAGCATGTCCGTCTCGGCATTCGTGTCCATCGCGACGGTCAAAAGCGCGGGCTCCTCCGGCGTGCCGTCGGCGGATTTGGGCCAGCGCTGCAAAAGGTCGTTTTCTGTCTTGCCCCAGGTGAGCTTTACTTCATCCGACATGGGCGTTGTCCTCCTTTATGTTGATGATGGGTCATTTGTGGTATTTGGTTCCGGCCTCGATCTGGTAGGCGCGGTAGATTTGCTCGAGCAGCATCACGCGCGCTAAGTGGTGCGGGAAGGTCATTGGCGACATCGAAAGGCGCAGGTCGGCCTTTTTCTTTAAGTCCTCGTCAAGACCGAAGCTTGAGCCGATCAGAAATGTCAGCTGTGAGGCGCCGCGCGCGGCAAACTGCTGCATCTTTTCGCTCAGCGCCACGCTGCTCATCTCCTGCCCTTCGATGCACATGGCGATGAGCGCGCCGCCCTTTGGCAGCTTCTGTTCGACCAGTGCGGCCTCTTTTTTAAGCGCCTGACGGATCTCCGCCTCGGTCGGCTCGTCGCCGAGACGCTGCTCGGACAGTTCCAAAAGCTCTAACTTACAGCAGCGCGAAAGGCGCTTTTCGTATTCCTTGACGGCCTGCTCGTAGAAGGCCTCCTTCAGTTTTCCGACGCAAAGGACGGTGATCTTCTGCATACGTGTACCTCGCTGATGGTGTCGCGCGGCGCGGTGGCAAGGCGGACGCTCAGCCCGCTCGATTGCAGCGCGCGGCCGACGGTGTATTCGGCAAGCTGCGGGGAGTTGTTCTCGTCGCTCAGGTGCGCGAGCAGAATGTCGCTCGTGCCGGCGCGGACGCATTCCACGGCGAATTCCGCCGCAGCTTCGTTGGATAAATGCCCGCATTCGCCGAGAATGCGCTGCTTGAGATAATAGGGATAGCCGCCATTTTTGAGCATCACGACGTCGTGATTCGATTCGAGCAGCAGCATGTCCGCGCCGAGGGCGGCATCGTGCGCTTCGTCGGTGACAAAGCCCGTATCCGTCAGTACAGCGAGCGAGCCTGCGTCGCTCTCGATGCGGTAGCCGACGCTCTCTTTCGCGTCGTGCGACGTGCGGAACGAGCGGACGTGCAGGTCCTTGATCGTAAACTCTTTGCCCGTGGCAAAGGCGCGCAGGCGCGGCTCGGGGTATTGGATCGCCGCCGCGGTGCCGAACGTCGCATACAGCGGGGCGGGGCATTTTTTGGCGAGCGTCGTCAGTCCGCGGACGTGGTCGATGTGCTCGTGCGTGATGAGGATGCCGTCGAGATCATCGAGCGTGAGATCAAGCACTGCGAGCGATTGCGTGATGCGGCGGCAGGAGATGCCCGCGTCGATGAGAAAGTGCGTATCGTTGTGACAGACGAGCGCAGCGTTGCCGGCGCTCGAACTGGCGAGGGTGTAAAATTCCATGGGTCGATTCCTTTATCTCTATTCTTCAAAATCATACCACAGCCGCGCGCAATAGTCAAAAAGAAAAAGCCCCCGCACGGGGGGCCTGAGAGGGAGAGAGAAGCGCGGTCAATTGGCGGGAAAGGAGAGTCCCGCCATGAAGCCGTTTTCACCCGTGCAGACGATGTCGCCCGCGGCGAGCACGCCGCCGCAGACGTACAGGTCGGCCTGACAGGGGAGCGAGGCGTCAGGATAGTTGGTCACAACATAGGTGTAACGCGAGAGCGTCTGCCCGCAATAGCGTGTGAGGTCAAAGCCCTGCGAGAGCTGGAGGTCGTTGTAGCTCAAATACGGCTCTTCGAGCGTTTCGCCCAGCGTGACGCTCAGCGTTTCGATCGGCTGGTCGTTCACCTCCCAGCCGAGGGAGGCAAGATACGCAATGCGCTCTTCATTTGTTCCGGCGGCGATGACGGGCGGCGGAGACGAATGCCGGCACGCGCGCAGCGCCAGAAAGAGCGAGAGCAGCAGCGCAAAGACGAGCAGAATTTTTATAACGCGGCGTTTGGAGCACTTGGCGGTGATGATGAACATGAAGTGACCACACCCTTTCGATAAAAGCTATTCCACCGAGAGAAAAAGTATGCTACACTACTTTTTGAAATGAAAAACGCAGGCAGAAAGGCGGGAACCACCATGGCACAGCAGAGACTCGACAAGATCATCGCCTCGACCGGGCGCTATTCGCGCCGCGAGGTCAAGACCCTCGTGCGCGAGGGTCGCGTGCTCGTCGACGGGCGCATCGCGGCCAGCGCGGAGGACAAGTGCGACCCCTTGACCGCGCGCATCAGCGTGAACGGCGAAGAGCTTTTTTATCGCGAGCACACGTATGTGATGCTCCACAAGCCTGCAGGCGTGCTCTCGGCGACCGAGGACGGACGCGGGGAGACGGTGCTCGACCTGCTTGCGCCCGAGTATCGAAAGATCGGCCTGTTTCCCGTCGGGCGGCTCGACAAGGACACGGAGGGGCTGCTGCTTCTGACCAACGACGGCGCGCTCGCGCACGACCTGCTCGCGCCGAAAAAGCACGTCGACAAGGTCTACTTTGTCCGCACCGACGGCGCGCTCGACGACGCTGACTGTAAAGCCTTTGTGCAGGGCATTACGCTCGGCGACGGGCTTGAATGCCTTCCGGCAAAGCTTGAGATTTTAAAGAGCGACGCGCAGAGCGAGGCGCTCATCACCATCCGCGAGGGCAAGTTCCACCAGATCAAGCGGATGCTGGCTTCGCGCGGAAAGCCGGTCGTTTACTTAAAGCGGCTGAGCATGGGCTCACTCACGCTTGACGAGGGGCTTTCCAAGGGCGAATACCGCCTGCTCACGGCGGAAGAGATCAAAAACCTGCGGGAAAGTGGGCAATTTGCCCAAGGAAAAGCGGGCGCGGACAAGTAAGCGTTTGTCCTTCCTTTACGGAATGCCTAAAAAAGAAGAAAAAAATTGTTGAAAAGAGAAAAAAGTTCTTGCAATCGTCAGACGGAGAAAGTATAATAGTCCCATCAAGTTGGCAGAATGCACAAACTCCCTAATAAATCAAGGAGGCACGGAATATGTCCGGTAGGATTTTTCAGAACATCGTTTTACAGTTTAAGGAAACGACCGATACGGTCATTGGCGTGATCGACTCCGAGGGCACGGTCATCGCCTGCACCGACCTGCCGGAGATCGGCCAGCGCTGGCCGCATCTGGTGCAGCCCATCAACGAGGCCGAGGGCGCCTGCACCGCGCTCGAGGGCAAGACCTTCAAGGCGCTCGAGGGCTGGGGCGGTCAGTTCGACTTTGCGGCCTTCACCCGCGGCGAGGACGCGCTCAGCGCGACCGTCTGCAGCATGGCGACCGTCGCGCTCAACACCGCCAAGAGCTATTACGAGGAAAAGCACGACAAGACGTCGTTTGTCAAGAGTATCCTCTCCGATAACATTCTTTTAAGCGATATCTACGTTCGCGCCAAGGAGCTGCACGTCGAAGCCGAGCTCAACCGCGGCGTGTTCGTCATCCGCCGCACGGACGACAAGGCCGACGCCGTCCCCGTCGAGACCGTGCAGAACATCTTCCCCGACCGGCAGACGAGCTTTGTCCTTTCCATGGGCGAGGACGATGTGGTGCTCGTGCAGCAGCTTGGCGACAATGTGGAGATGAGCGACCTTGAAAAGACCGCCGCGCAGATCGAAGAGACGCTGCGCGTGAACGGTGAGAGCACCGTGGTCGTCGGTATCGGCACGGTGGCGACGCACCTGCGCGACCTTGCCAAGTCCTATAAGGAAGCGCAGATGGCGATCGAGGTCGGCAAGGTCTTCGACACCGAGAAGTACATCATCAGCTATGAAAACCTCGGCATCGGCCGCCTCATTTATCAGCTGCCGACGACACTGTGCGAAATGTTCCTGCAGGAGGTCTTCAAGAAGAACCCCATCGACGCGCTCGACAAGGAGACGCTCTTTACGATCAACAAGTTCTTCGAGAACAACCTCATCCTCTCCGAAACGGCGAGAAAACTGTTCGTCCACAGAAATACGCTCGTCTACCGTCTCGAGAAGATCAAGAAGCTCACGGGCCTCGACCTGCGCGAGTTCGACGACGCCATCACCTTCAAGGTCGCGCTCATGGTCAAAAAGTACCTTGCCTCCCGCGGCATCGAAGCGTAAAGAAAAAGAATTTGACAAGGGCTGTCTTCAGACAGTCCTTGTTTTTTCGCCATTTTGCGGCAAAAAAGTTGAAAGTTTACATAATTACCTGTTGCCATCGCGGGCGCTTCGCGCTATAATAAAGACTGAAAATTTGCGGGATCGAGTCAAAACCTGCTGGAAACTGAGGGAAGAGCATGATACGCCTGAGCGATGTAGTAAAGGAATACGAGAGCGGCACGACGGCCTTAAAGGGCATTTCGCTTCGCATCGAGGATGGGGAATTCGTCTTTTTGGTCGGCCCGAGCGGCAGCGGCAAGTCGACGATCATCAAGCTGCTCACCGGCGAGATCGTACCGACGTCCGGTCAGATCGCCGTCAACGGCTTCAGCCTGACGAACATCGCCGAGCGGCAGATCCCGCTGCTGCGCCGCTCCGTCGGCGTCATCTTCCAGGACTTCCGCCTGATCGAGAAGAAAACGGTCTACGAGAACCTGAGCTTCGCCATGCGCGCCGTCGGTTCTTCGCCGCGCGAGATCAAAAAGCGCATCCCCTATGTGCTTGAGCTCGTCGGACTTGAGGAAAAAACCGACCGTTATCCCAACGAGCTCTCCGGCGGCGAACAGCAGCGCGTGGCCATTGCGCGTGCGCTCATCAACAACCCCAGCACCATCATCGCCGACGAGCCGACGGGCAACTTGGACCCCGCGCGCTCGCTGGAGATCATGCGCCTGCTCGAGCGCATCAACCATCTCGGCACGACGATGGTCGTCGTCACGCACGAGAAAGATCTTGTCAATCAGTTCAAAAAACGCGTCGTCACGCTCGAACAGGGCGTCATCACGAGCGATGGCGACGGCGTCGGCTATAATGCGAGGTAAGCTATGCGCAAACACGATTTTTCTTACTTTTTCGGCGAGGGCATGCGCAACATGTTCTCGCACGGATTCATGTCCTTTGCGGCCGTGGGCATCACGGTCGCCTGCCTTGTCGTCATGGGTACATTTTCGCTCGTGGCGTACAATGCGCAGGTGCAGCTCCAGCAGCTCGAGAGTGAGTATGAAATTCTCGCCTTCGTGGACGAGAGCTGCGACGATGCGCAGACCAAGGCCGTGGGCCGCGCCATCGAGCAGCGCGCCAACGTGAAGGAATGCATCTTCATCAGCAAGGAAGAGGCGATGAAGTCCTTTGAGGCGCGTTACGAGGGGGACAACATGTTCCAGAACCTTGACCCCGAGATTTTGCGCGACCGCTACGCTGTCTATGTTGACGATCTGAGCATTTCCGGCAAGACTGCGCAGGATATCCTCGACAATGTCGAAGGCGTTGCCAATGTCCGCGTGGACGAAGACATCGCGGGCGGCTTTATCACGCTGCGAAATGTTGCGAGCGTAGTGTGCATCGCGCTCATTGCCATTTTGCTGCTCGTGTCGGTCTTCATCATCTCGAATACCATCAAGCTCACGACATTCGACCGCCGCGACGAGATCGCCATTATGAAGATGGTCGGCGCGACGAACGGATTTATCCGCTGGCCGTTCGTGTACGAGGGCTTTATGATCGGCCTTCTCAGCGCGGTGCTTGGCTTTGGCTTGCAGTGGCTGCTGTATGAATCGGTCGCAAAGAGCCTTGCGATGTCCGACCGGCTGCAGCTTCTCACGATCGTCGACTTTACGTCGATCTGGCGGCCCGTGGCTGCGATCTTTGCCGCCGCCAGTATCCTGATCGGTGTGGGTGGCAGCCTGACGGCTATCCGCAAGTTCCTGCACGTGCGAGGGAGGCGGACGATGAGCAGAAAAAAGATCGCACGCATCCTCTTGGTGCTGGCCGTCTTCGCGTCGCTGACGCTGACGGAGTTGACACCGCTTTCCCTGGTGCAGGATGCCTCCGCCGTTACGCAGGCGGATATCGACAAGCTCAAAGACGAGCTCAGCGGTATGAACTCGGAAAAGTCGCAGCTGGAAAAGGAGCTCAAGTCCATCCAGAACGACAAGAGCGCGGCCCTTGCGCAGAAGGAGAACATCGACAAGCAGATCAACTTGCTTCAGTCGGAGATCAAGGGCGTTGAGTCGCTCATCAGCGAGTATGAGACGCTGATCACGCAGACCGAGCAGGAGATCCGCGAGAACGAAGAGGAAGAGGCGCGCCAGTACGAAAAGTTCTGCGAGCGTGTGCGCTCAATGGAAGAGCGCGGCACGGTGTCCTACTGGTCGGTGCTGTTCGACTCGGCAAGCTTTTCCGACCTTTTGAGCGCCATGGACTTCATCAGCGAGATCATGGACAGCGACCAGAAGGTCATCGACGATCTGCGTGCTCTGCGCGAGCAGATCGAGCAGAAGAAGGCTTCGCTCGAGACCTCCCTTGCCGAGCAGCAGAGCGCCAAGGAGACGCTTGTTGCCAAAAAGAGCGAGCTGAACACCCAGCGCGCGGCGGCAGAGAAGGTGCTTGCCGAGCTCAAGGCAAACGAAGCGCAGTACAAGCAGGTCCTTTCGGAAAAGGACGCCGCGATGGAGCGCCAGCAGGCGGAGATCGTGCGCCTTTCCCGTGAGCTTGCCGAAAAGAACGGCAACACCACCGTGACCTATGGAGGCTACATCTGGCCGTGCTCGAGCAAGTATGTCACCTCGCCGCTCGGCGCACGTTATACGGGCATCGCGGGCGCGTCGACGAACCACGCGGGCATCGACATCGGCCGCGTGGGCTACACGACGCAGGCCGTCGCCGCCAAGGCGGGCACGGTCATCGTCTCGGCCTACAACAAGTACCGCGGCAACTATGTGGTCGTCAGCCACGGCAGCGGCAACACGACGACGTATCAGCATTTGTCATCCCGTTCGGTCAGCGTGGGCACGTATGTCGCGCAGGGTCAGGTCGTCGGCATCACCGGTACGACCGGCGTGAGCAGCGGCCCGCACCTGCACTTTGAGATCACCGAGAACGGACAGATCATCAACCCGCTCAAGTACCTCACGGACTATATCAAGGGTTGGTAAACCGCATAACGCACAAGCTCCCCGCCATATACTGGCGGGGAGCTTTTTT
>ONZY01001337.1_pt1 | contig 18331 bp, 16 predicted proteins | sample 1671451 | NCBI WGS metagenome assembly ONZY01 (sample SAMN06348158, study PRJEB24527) | human gut metagenome | biome: human gut; feature: ankylosing spondylitis patient; material: feces | host: Homo sapiens | place: China | collected 2015-10 | reverse complement strand
TGCAATATGCTGTCACGGGAGGGCTACCGCAATATGAAGGCTTACCACCTCTCAATGCGGGGCCGCGTCCTTCCCGGGGCTGACGCGGAGCCGGGGGCAGCAGCCGCTTGATAGACAGCGCGATCTTGCCGTCCGGTGCAATGTTGATGACCTGCACCTTTACTGCATCGCCATCGTGCAGCACTGTGTTGATATCCTGCACGAACTCGTTGGATACCTCGGAAATGTGGACCATGCCGACACGCCCCTCCGGCAGCGCAACAAATGCGCCAAAGGGCTTTACACCGGTCACGCGGCCTTCGAATACGTTCCCTACCTCAATTGCCAAAACTCAATACTCCTTGCTTTCCAAATACTCTCGACCTGCCGCGCGGTCAGTTACCGGTCACATCCACAAAGATGCGCTCGTTGGGTGCGGCGTAGTTGTAAGAGTCGCGTGCGACCCATTCGGTGATCTGGTCGGCATCGCCGCTCAGTACGCGCTGCAGTTCCTGATTTTCCGTCTGTTGCTGCGCCACCTGTTCGTTCAGTGTTTCCAGTTCTGCCCGCTTGGAGCTGATGGTGACCTGATTGGAGATATAAGCCGCCAGCATACTCAGCAAAAGCAGCACAAAAAACAGGCGGAACGCCATGGTGACCACTGCATTTTTTCTGCGCTTTTTGCGTCCCGTATTCGTCATTGCCTTACGCTCCTGTCTGAACAGCAGACCTTCTGCGTCTGTTCTCTTACTTTGATACGTTTGAATTATACAACAATGCCCGCTGGTTTGGCAAGTTCTTTTTGGATTTTTTTGCGGTTCTTTCCGCGTTCCGGCGTAATTTGCGGGCAATTTTAGCCGCAGCGCGGCGGCGGCGCAGGGGCTGCACCGCAAAACGATGCAAAATACGGCCAGGCAGGCGCAAAACAGCGCCTATCCCCCGCCCCAGCGCCCGCAACGGGATGCCCAGCACCCCGGCGGTGCAAAGGGCGGCTGCAAAGGCTGCCAGCACCATGTACCACCGCAGCACGCCCGCTTTGCTGTACCCGGCGGCGTAGCTCTGGCAGGTCAGCAGCACCGCGCCGGAAAGCAGCATATCCGGCACAAAAGCCGCCCTGCCCCGCACCGGCAGAAACGCCCGCACCGCGCCAAGGGCAGCGCCCAGCATAGCACAGGCGACGGCTTCCCGCAAAAGCCGGACGGGCAGCAATACCCGTACCATCAGCGCAGCAGCCGGTGCCAAAAGCTGCCGGCTGTGCGGGCGGCGGTATACTCCAACCCATCGAACCGCCCGGTCAGCTTCGCTTCCCCGGCTTCCAGATCCAGTGTCTGCATACTGATCTGCGCGCCGGACAGGTGCAGAATGCCCTTGCCGGTCTCTAACGCGGCACTTTCGGCGCTGCAATGCAGCACCCGCTGCACCCCGGTGACGGTCAGCCTGCTGCGGCTCTCCAAGATCAGGTCATGGGGCAGCGGCGGCTTTGCGGCAGCTTTTTCCATAGGCAGTCCCCCTCTGCCAGCATTGTATGCGGGCAGGCAGGGCTGTTATTCCGCGATCACCTCGTACATCTCGCGGGCAACGTCTTTCGTGCGGGGCTCCACATCCGAGAGCACCCGCACCTTGATGGGACGGTTGCCAAAGGTGACCTCGATGATGTCCCCGGCGTTGACGGCCTGACTGGCCTTGGCCACCTTGCCGTTGATGAGGATGCGGCCTGCATCCGCCACCTCGTTTGCCACGGTGCGGCGTTTGATCAGGCGGGAGACCTTGAGATACTTATCCAGACGCATTTAGAGTTGTTCCTTTCCTTTCAGCAAAAAAGCCGCCGCACCTTGTGCAGGCAGCGGCGGCGTGACAGAACCGATTACAGAGTGTCCTTCAGGGACTTGCCGGGCTTGAACACGATGCTGCGGGAAGCAGCGATGGTGATGGGCTCGCGAGTGCGGGGGTTGATGCCCTGACGCTCGGCGCGCTCGCGCACCTCAAAGGTGCCGAAGCCGGAAATGGTGATCTTTTCACCCTCGGTCATTGCCTTGCCCAGTGCCTCAAAAACAGCGCTGACAGCCTGCTCTGCGCTCTTCTTGCTCATTTCGGTGTTTGCCGCAACCTGTGCGATCAAGTCGGTCTTGGTCATATTATTTGCCTCCATCTGATTTGTCTTAAATTCTCTCGTTCTATCGGAGCAGGTCATTCGACCTGAGTACCGCTTTGTTTCTGTTCCAGACACTGCTGTGCAAAGCGCTTGGATGCAAAGGTCAGCGCTTCCTCTGCATCCACCCCTGCAAGCCGGGCGGCGTTCACTGCTGCAAACAGCAGCTGGCCTGCGGCTTCCTGCTTTGTAGTGTCCTCTGCCTTGCCAAAAGCCTGCACGGCGGCTTCCAGCTGATGCTGCGCTGCGGCTGCATCCTGCTGCCCAAGGCCGTGCCCGGCGGCACGCTTTTGCAGCTTCTGCGCCCGCATGAGCGCGGGCAGCGTAGCGGGCACGGTGGCCAGCTCGTCCGCAAGGGTAGTGCGCCCCTTTTCCTTATTTTTGAGCGCATCCCAGCCATTTATACCAGCGTTTTCCGCCGCGGAGGACGCAAAGATGTTGGGGTGCCGGAACACCAGCTTTTCGCAGACGTTGCGGCACACATCCTCAAAGGTAAAGCGTCCCCGCTCTTCCTCCATGGCGGCGTGGAACACCACCTGCATCAGCACGTCCCCCAGCTCCTCCCGGAGCAGAACGGCGTCATCTGCGTCAATGGCCTCCAGCGCCTCGCAGGTCTCTTCCAGAAAGTTTTTGCGGATGGACGCATGGGTCTGCACCTTATCCCACGGGCAGCCGTTTTCCGGGTCCCGCAGGATGCGAATCACCTGCAGCAGCTGCTCCGCCGTATAGGGCGGCTGTGGGTTCCAGTCCAGCACACGTTCCATCTCCTTTTGAAAAGATACTGTAAATTGTACCGCAGCTGTTGCGGTTTTTCAAGCAAAAAGCCGCAATTTTCCAGCATTTTTCATGGTTTTCTGCGCTTTTCACAAAAACAGGACGGTGTCCTGTGGGGGATACCGCCCTGTTGCAGCTTTTTCCGGTTACCGGCTTACAGCTGTGCGCCGCACTTATTGCAGAACAGTGCATCGTCCGAGACGGGCGCGCCGCACTGCGGGCAGGTCTTGCGGGCAGGCTGGGCGGGCTGTTCCGGGGCAGCTTCTTCTGCCTCCTCCATGGGGGCTTCGTAGTCCACCTCAGCAGCCTCGGCCGGGGTCAGGGTGGCCTTCAGGCGGGTGATCTCCTGCTCAATGGTATCGATCATCTCGATGTATTTATCTACCAGCGGCTGGTTCTCCTCCTTGCCCTTGGCAAGACTGTACACCAGTGCACCCAGCTGACGCTGTGCCTTGAGCAGCTTGCCCTGCTCGTTGACCAGCAGCGCCTGCGTCTTGCCCTTTTCAGCCAGATCCATGGCAGCGTTCTTGCCCTTTTCGGCATATTCCAGACCTATCGCTTTGATCTTGTTAAAATCCATAAAAGACACCTCTCTTATTCTGGCAGCATTCTCTGCAGACTGCGGCGCACAGTGCGCCATACCGGAGTCGTATTCCCATTATAGCGCAGCGTTATGGCAATTGCAACGAATGCACCGCAATTTTTACAGTTTGGTGCCGGTTTGGAAACAAATTTTACGCATTTTTCACTTGTCAGGTGCGGCTGCCGTAGAACTCGCACAGCATACTGTCGGCGGGCAGCAGTTCCAGCGGCAGCGGATTCACCTGCTCAAAGCGGCGGGCGGTCTCGTCCCACAGCTCAGCGTTATGGCCCTCCAGCGTGAACTGACGGCGCACCTCGCCCAGCAGCCGGGAGATCAGTCCCAGCTCGTAGGTAAAGGAGGTGTCCAGCAGAAAATCCGCGGTGGTCTTGAAGCCCTTGATATACCGGGTCTCGCCGTCCAGCACCCTGTCCCACATGGAAAGGGTCTTGGCGGGGCTGCGGCCGCGGGCTGCGGCATCCCGCAGGGTGCGGCGGCACAGGCGGATATCCTGCGTATTGATGACCCGGCGGCCGTCAATGCAGTACTCCTCCCGCAGACCGGCGTAGATGCGGTAGATTTGGTCATCCGGCACAAGGCCGGTCAGCTCCGGGTTGAGGGCATGGATACCCTCCACGATGCACACACCGCCCTGCAGGTCGATGGGTTCCACTGCGGCAGCGCGCTGCTCGGTGGCAAAATCGTAGATGGGCAGTTCGGTCTTGCCGGTCTCGCTGAGCTGGTGCAGGCACTGCTTGATGAGGGGCAGATCCAGCGTTTCAAGGTTTTCGTAGTCCAGCGTGCCGTCCGGCATTTTGGGGTAGTAGGCAGCACCTTTAAAAAAGTTGTCCAGACTGACCACCTGCGCCGGGGTGCCCTGCTGCACCAGAGCCTTTGCCAGACAGTGGGCGCTGGTGGTCTTTCCGCTGGCGGAAGGGCCGGTCAGCATAACGATTTTTGCCCCGGAGCCGCGCACCTTCTGGGCGGCATACTGCACCCGCCGGGCGTAGCTGTTCTCGCTCAGCTGTGCCAGCGCCTGCGGACTGCGGGCTGCTACGTTATACAGGTCTACTTCAACCAGTCGTTTCGGTACCCAGATTGTGATCATAAAACTCAGCCACTCCTTTTTTCCGTTCCAGTACCTCCGCAAAGCGCTGGATATACTCGTTCGGATACTTAAAATTGAAGATGCGCTGCATCCGTTTGCCTCCATCGGCCACCAGTTTGGTGCTGCCGCCCGCACCGGCCGAAAGGATGGTCTGGACTTCCTCCATGATATAGATATTATAGTAACCCTCGTGACCCGGCTTGCACCAGCCCACGTTTTCCAGATTTTGCAGCGTATTCTTCTGCCGGTAAAGGTAATAGGGGCGGTAGCCCGCCTCGGCCAGCAGATGGCACTTTTCCAGCATGGCGGCTACGTCCGCGTAGTCGTTCTCCTTCTGATCCTCAATGACGATGCGGGACGCCCGCTTGAGGGTAAGGGTGTGGACGGTGATATTCTCCGGCTGCAAGGCAATGGCCTGCCGCAGGCTGTGCTCAAAGCCCTCCACCGTATCCCCGGGCAGACCGGCAATGAGGTCCATGTTGATGTCCTCGTGTCCGGCGCGGCGGGCATCGGCATAGCAATCCAGAATATCCTGTGCCGAGTGCTTGCGACCAATGTTTGCCAGCACCGCGTCCGAGAAGGTCTGGGGGTTGATGGAGATGCGGGTAGCGCCGTATTCCTTGATGACCGCCAGCTTTTCAGCGTCGGTGCAGTCCGGACGGCCAGCCTCTACGGTATATTCTACGACCTTGCTCAGGTCAAAATTCTCCCGCACAGTGCCCATGAGTTGCCGCAGCTGGGCGGCGGAAAGGCTGGTGGGGGTGCCGCCGCCGATGTAGATGCTGCATAAAGTCAGCCCCGCACGCTCGGCCTGCACCCGGATCTCTTCTACTTCCCTGCACAGGCAGTCCACATAGGGCTGCACCAGCTTGCGGTCGCGGTCCAGATTGCAGCTGACAAAGCTGCAATAGCTGCACCGGGAGGGACAGAACGGGATGCCAATATACAGGCTATACGTCTTGGGGGCGCTGCCCATCCGCAGGATCGGCTCCTGCAAATCGGCAATTTCCTTTGCCATTTCGTATTTTTGCTCCGAGCAGTCGAACCGCTGCAAAAAGAAGCGGTCGATCTGTTCTGCGCTCCACCCGGCGGCGCGCTTATCGTGGATCAGCCGCACCGGGCGCACACCGGTCATTTTGCCCCAAGGCGGGCGGATGCCCGTCCACTGGCGCAGCAGGTCATAAGTCAGGCTGGCAAGAGCAAACTCCGGGGTTTCGCCGCCCTGCTCCACCGGCAGCGGCAGCGGGGCTTCCAGCATTTTGCTCTTTTCCCCCTGCCGCACCAGCACCCGCAGACCGGTGTCGGTCTTTTCTGCCCACAGACAGTCCTCAGCAGGCTCCGGCGGGGTCAGGGTCAAGGGTGCCATGGGGTAAAACAGGCGGGCAAGGTGCTCCACCTCGTACCCGGAGGGCAGCCCAGTGATATAGATCTTCATGTCGTTCTCTCTTTAAAAAATGTCGTTGCCGCCGCGCAGGGCGCTGCGGATATAGTAGTTGTTGTCCAGTTCCACGCCAAAAGTAGAAAATTCGCCGTGGCCGGGCAGCACCTGTGTTTCGCGGGGGATGGGCAGCTGTGCCAGCTTGCGCAGGCTGTCCGCCATCTGTGCGCTGCTGCCGCCCTCAAGGTCGGTGCGGCCGATGCTGCCTGCAAACAGCGTATCGCCGCAGAACAGATGCTCACCGCACAGCAACACCACGCTGCCGGGGGTGTGGCCGGGGGTGTGCCACGCAGTAAAGTGCAGCTCGTCCACCGCGATCTGCTCCCCTTCCGTGTAGCCGCAGTCCGCAGCGGAAAGCGGGTACATCCGGTCGCCGGCAAGGTCTGCCTTTTCACAGTAGAGGGTGGCGTTCCACTCTGCCTTCAGCGCAGCAGCGCTGCCCACATGGTCGTAGTGACCGTGGGTGCACAGAATGGCGGTAAGGGTGGCGTTGTGCTGCTTTAAGATTTCGTCGTAGCTGTGCACCTCTGCCGCCGGGTCGATGACCACGGCATGGCCTGCATCGGAGATGAGCAGAAAGGTGTTGGTATACAGCGGCGGTGCCGCAGGAATGTGAAAACCTTGCATCGTTACTCCTTCTTTTTCCACTCGTCGGTATCAATGATGATGGTGCAGGGGCCCTCGTTCACCAGCGACACCTGCATATGGGCACCGAACTCGCCGTGCTGCACGTCCTTGAGGCCGTGCTTAGCCATCTCGGCAAGGAACAGCTCGTAGGCATCCACCGAGAGGGGCGGCTTTGCTGCCTTGATAAAGCTGGGACGGTAGCCCTTTTTGGTGTCGCCGTAAAGGGTGAACTGGCTGACCACCAGCGCGGAATAGCCCAGATCCCGGGCGCTCAGGTTCAGCTTGCCCTCGGCATCCGGGAAAATGCGCAGACCCGCGCATTTATCGGCAAGTTTGGGCACGATGTCCAGCGTGTCGGTGTCCCTGACCCCCAGCAGGATCATGATTCCCGGCCCAATGGCGCGGGGTTCGCCGCCTTCCACCCGCACACTGGCGGAGGATACGGCCTGAATGACTGCTCGCATTGCGTTAACTCCTTGTCACCTTGAGCACGTCCCGCACCTTGGAAAGGCGCGCCACCACACGGTTGAGGTGCTCGGTATTGTTGATGCCGATGGTCAGGCTGACCACGGCGCAGTTGTTTTCTACCTGACGGGCGTTCATGGCATAGATGGGCACCCGGATATCGGCCAGTGCGCTGAGCACGTCCTGCAGCAGCTCGTTGCGGTTCAGGGCAATGATCTCCAGCCCGGCCTTGTAGCTGTCCTTGACGCTGTCTGCCCAGTAGGCCTTGACCCAGCGGGGAGCGTTGGAGGGGTCCTTCATGCTGGCAACGGCGTTGGCGCAGGTCTGCTTGTGAATGGAAACGCCGAAGCCGCGGGTGATAAAGCCCACGATGGGGTCGCCGGGCAGCGGGCTGCAACACTTGGCAAACTTGATGGGGGTGTTATCGAAGCCCTCCACCACCACGCCGTCGGTGGCGTGCACACGGCTCAGGTCTACCTTGGGCAGATCCTCCACCGACTTATTCTCCTCGGCTTCGGCTGCCTTGAGCTTCTGCCACTCTTCCTTGAGCTTGGGCAGGCAGTTGGCAATGGTCATGCCGCCGTAGCCGATGGCGGCGTACAGCTCCTCGGCGTTGTTCTGGCGCATCCGGCGGGAGCAGCTGTCGATAAAGGCATCCAGCTGGTCATCGGGGATGATGATCATCTCCCTGCGCAGTTCCTTGGACAAGGCGTCCCGTCCCTGCTGGATATTCTCTTCCCGGCGCATCTTCTTGAACCAGTTGCGGATCTTGCTCTTGGCCTCGCTGGTGCGCACGATCTTGAGCCAGTCGCGGCTGGGGCCCTTATCTGCCGGGCCCAGCAGCACCTCAATGATCTCGCCGGTAGACACCACATGATCGATGGGCACCATGCGGTTGTTCACCTTGCAGCCCACCATGCGGTTGCCCACTGCCGAATGGATGGCGTAGGCAAAGTCGATGCAGGTAGCACCGGTGGGCAGGTTGATGACATCACCCTTGGGGGTAAAGGCGAACACTTCTTCCGGCAAAAGGTCACTCTTCAAGTCGTGGAGCAGGTTGCCGGAATCCTCGCTCAGGCGCTGGTTTTCCAGCAGCTGGCTGACCCATGCCAGACGGTCGTCCAGCTTATCGTGGCCTTCGCGGCCTTCCTTGTACTTCCAGTGGGCGGCAACGCCGTACTCAGCCTGCTCGTCCATTTTGCGGGTGCGGATCTGCACCTCAAAGGGGATGCCCTCGTGCCCGATGACGGTGGTGTGCAGGCTCTGGTAGCCGTTGGGCTTGGGGGTGGAGATATAGTCCTTGAAGCGGTTGGGCAGCGGGTGGTACATATCGTGGATGAGGCCCAGGGTGCTGTAGCACTCGGCCAGCGTATCCAGAATGACACGCACCGCATAGATATCGTAGATTTCATCAAAGGACTTGTTCTGCATGATGGTCTTGCGATAGATGCCGTAAATGCTCTTGACGCGGCGCTTGATGGTAGCGCCCTCAATGCCGCTTTCGGCCAGCCGCCGCTCGATCACACCGGACACCTTTGCAAGGAACTCCTCGCCTGCACGCTCACTGAGCATCCGGCTGATCTCCTCGTAGCCCACAGGGTCAAGGTAATGCAGGCTGCGGTCTTCCAACTCTTCCTTCACATTCAGGATGCCCAGACGGTTGGCGATGGGGGCATACACTTCCATGGTCTCACGGGCTTTATCGCGGCGCTTCTGTTCCGGCCATGCATCACCGGTGCGCATGTTGTGCAGCCGGTCGCACAGCTTAATGATCATCACGCGCACATCGCGGCTCATGGCCAGCAGCATCTTGCGCAGGTTTTCAGCCTGCAGTTCCTCAATGTTAGAGAACTGGATCTTGGTCAGCTTGGTCACGCCGTCCACCAGCAGGGCAACTTCCTCGCCAAAGGCGGCTTTCAGGTCGTCCAGTGTAGTGGGAGTGTCCTCCACCACATCGTGCAGCAGGGCCGCAGCAATGCTCTCGGAGTCCATACCAAGATCCAGCACCAGCCGTGCCACGGCCAGCGGGTGGCAGATATACGGCTCGCCGCTGCGGCGGCACACCCCCTTGTGGGCAGTGTTGGCAAGGTCATATGCCTTTTCGATCATCTCCATATTGTAGGAGCGGCCGCTGGCCTTGATGGCCTCACACAGCTTTTCCCAGGTAACGATCTCCGGCCGCACCTCCGAAGGCAGCGCACCTTCCGGGGCATCGGCCAGCTGTGCTGTTGCAGAAACGGTAGCCGTTTCCTGCACCGGTACCGGCTGATGCAGGTGGGTCTTTGCGGAGTAGAGATCCTCTTCCCGCACAGGCTTCGGTGCCGGGACAGCAGTTTTCTTTCCCTCTGGCATTTTACATTCCCTCCAAACATTTCAGGACCGGGGCATCGGCAAGGTTCTTTTTGCCCTGTGCAGGCACAAGATCCAGATACTTTGCTCCGCCCTTTTCCACCGTGGCGATCAGTCCCACCTGTTCCAAGGCCGTCACTGCCACCAGTGTTTTGCCTGTATTTTCCTCGCCCAGTTTTGCGCACAGCGGCTGCAGATCTTCTGCGTGCCAGCGGCGCGCCTGCAGCTCACGGTACACTGTGACGATATCACTGCGCTCAGGCGTAATAAGCTTTTTCTGTTCCTCGGTCAGGGGTGTGCCGCGGCGCAGCGCCGCCACAAAAGCAGCCTGCTCCGCAAGCTTTGTGCCCAGCCCTGCCGGATGCAGGTCCAGAATGCGGCCCGAAAGCTGTGCGCCCCGGGGCGAATCGTAGACCGAAAGGTTCAGCGCAGCATCCACCACATCGCCCATGGCATAGGGCAGCTGTTCCGGCGGCATACCGAACCACACGGCATACACGCTGGCATTGCACTGCCGCAGGCGCAGGCGGCTGTGCCTGCCCTCCGATACCGGGTATACCCCATCCAGCACGGCGTTCTGCAAAAGGAACACCGGGGTCGGGTTCTCGGCCCCATAGGGAGCCAGCTGGTCGAGCTTCCGCACACTTTCCACGGTCACACGGTCCAGATGGATGGGCAGATCGCACTCCAGCGGGGTGGTATGCAGCACCGGGCATTCCCGTGCTGCCCAGTCGTTCAGGCGGCGGCGCAGAGCGGGCAGATTTTCTTCCCGCACCGAAAGGCCCGCAGCCATGGCATGGCCGCCGTAGCGGATGAGCAGATCTGCGCAGGCACCAATGCAGGCATGCAAATTGAAGCCCTGCACGCTGCGTCCGCTGCCCTTGCATTCGCCGTGCTCGTCGATCGTCACCACGATCACAGGCCGGCCGGTGCGTTCCACCAGTCGGGATGCCACGATGCCAATGACACCGGGGTGCCAATCGCGGCCCCACAGCATCATCACGCGGTCTTCCAGCCGCTCCGGTTCCTGTTCCAGCAGTTCCTGCGCGGCCTTGAAGATCTGCAGCTCTGTCTCCTGACGCTTTGTATTGATCTCGTTCAGTTTATGGGCCAGCTCTGCGGCGCGGTCCGGGTCCTCACACATCACCAGCTGCAAAGCCGTAACAGCGTTGTCCATGCGGCCAGCCGCATTGATGCGGGGCGCAATGGCGTAGCTGACATTTTCTGCGGTGACCGGTTTGCCCGCAAGGCCCACCTCTTCCAGCAACGCTTCCAGACCCGGACGGTCCGTGTTCTGCAGCTGGCGCAGGCCCGCCTTGACAAGGGTGCGGTTTTCGCCGGTAAGCGGCATCACGTCCGCCACAGTACCCACAGCGGCAAGGTCGCCGCAGTAGTCCAGCATTTCTTCCGGCGGGCAGCCATCCAGTGCGGCACACAGCTTGAATGCCACGCCCGCACCGCACAGGCCCTTGAAGGGACTGGTGTCGTCCTCACGACGGGGGTCTACCACGGCAATGGCCTTGGGCAGAGTTTCCGGCGGCAGATGATGGTCGGTAATGATCAGGTCAATGCCCAGTTCAGCGGCATAATCGGCTTCTTCCACAGCAGAAATGCCGTTATCCACCGTCACGATCAGCTTGCAGCCCTTATCGTGGATGGAACGGATGGCAATGCGCGAAAGGCCGTAGCCGTCGCCCTCGCGGCTGGGCAGCATACATTTTACGGTAGCCCCCATGCCCTTGAGATGCTGGTACAGCAGGGCCGTGGCCGTCACGCCGTCCACGTCATAATCGCCGAACACCACAATGGTCTCGCCCTCGTCAATGGCCCGCCAGATGCGCTCGCAGGCCTTGTCCATATCGGTGAGCAGCGAAGGGTCGCTCAATTCTTCCTCACCGGCAAGCAGGGTCAGTGCTTCGGTAGGGTCGGTGATGCCGCGTGCCGTCAGCACGCCCGCCAACAGGGCATTTTCCTTCTGCTGGGCGGCAAGGGCGGCCGCATATTTTTGCTCGCTCCACGGCTCGTCGTTCTGTGCGTTATATTCCAGTTCTTCGGTGGCCTGCTCCGCAATCGCCTGCGTCAGCTCCCGCAGCGCGGCACGGTCCAGCGGCTTCAGATTCCATGCACGGTAGGTCATTCAAAATTTCCTCCCGTCAGGCCGTCGTTGGCCAGCATTCCCTGCAGGGCGGCAATCTCAGAAGAGACATCCATCGCTACATCCGAGAGCAGCGTATCATACAGGGTGTCGTAGGCCTGATTCAGCGTGTGAAGGATGCCCGCGATATCGCGGCGGATGGTCTCGGCGTTTTCGCCCTGCTGGCCCTGCACATCGTTGTAGGTGTGCAGCAGCTTGAGGGTGGTGGGGATATAGTATTCCGCAAAGCGGCGGGCCTTGGGCAGGCTTTCCGGGTGTGCTTCCAGCCAGTCACAGATGGCAGTGGTGGTGGTCTGCATATGGTCCAGCTCTTCGCGGCCCTGCGCATCCTGCATCAGCTGTTTTTCCTGCTGCAACACGGCGGCAAAGCGGCGCGCCGTTTCCAGATTGAGCGGCACATCGTCTGTTTTTTCTGCCGCCGGTTCCGGCTGCGGCGGTGCCTTGGAGGCTGCGGCAGCTTCCTGCGCGGCACGGTAATCCTCAGCAGTCAGGTAAAGCTTTTCCGCTTTTTCGTCCACCCATGCACTCAGCCAGCCATTGCGGATGAATCTGCGCACCCGCTTGAGGGCACGGGCCTTTTTCTCGTCCACGGCTTCCAGCGGCAGGCCCTTTTTGCAGTCAAAGCCTTCTGCTGCCTCGGCCAGACGGAGCAGCGTCTTGCTGGCCTTCAGGCGGGACGCACCGGCGGTGATCATCCACACGAACACGGCGGTGACAGCCGCAAAGCACCAGCCGGTGATCCGCACCGCCCCCAGCGCAAAGCTGCCCATGGCTGCAGCATTTTCAGCCATAAAGCTGTCCTGCAGAAGAGCCTGCAGAACAGCCGCATTGGGCGTAAACAAGCCCGCCGCACCCAGACAGGAAACCGCCGTGATGCCAAAGATCACCGTAAACGTGATGCCGACTGCCAGCAATGCGCAGCCTGCGCTGTAGCGCTTTTTGGCACTGGCGCGGATCTCGTCTGCCGGGGTCGTCTCTGCCTTGCCGAACATCTGCCGGAACCAGCCGGAAACACCTGCGGCCTGCGCGTTGATATTGTCCTCATTCAAGCCCTGTTTTTTCGTATTCTGCGCATTCTGGCGGCTGCGGTAGTATTCATCCCGGCTTCTGCGGAACGCCTTTGCCGCTTCGCCAAGGCCAAAGTTTGCAGCATTCACCGCCGCACGGCCCACACCATAGGCGCGGTCGCCAATGTCCTCCCCTTTGCCCTCAAAGCCATGGGCAAAGGCATCCGACACGGTATCGCCAAAGGCGCGCAGCTGGTTTTCCAGCTCCTGCTGCACCTGACGGCCCTCATTCTCTCTCATTGTATCGTTTTCACGATCGTTCATCAAATTCTTCTCACCCTTCTGCCGGTGCATACCGGCTGATGATGGCGCGGGCCACCCGCAGGCCATCCACGGCGGCGCTCATGATGCCGCCCGCATATCCGGCACCCTCGCCGCAGGGATACAGACCTGCCAGCTGGGTGCATTCAAAATTTTCTTCCCGCTTCAGCCGCACCGGGCTGCTGGTGCGGGTCTCAAGACCCGTAAGGATCGCTTCCGGCGCGGTATAACCCGCAATTTTGCGCTCGTAGGCGCGCAGGCCCGCCCGCAGCGTTTCGGCCAGCTCCTGCGGCAGCAGTGCGCCGAGGTCTGCCGCAGCAACGCCGCGGTCATAGGTAGGCTGCACGCGTCCAATGTTCAGCTGGCCGTGCCCTTCCAGAAAGCTCTGGATGTTCTCTGCCGGAGCGGCATACTCCCCTGCACTGCGCCCAGCGGCGTAGGCTCTGGCTTCCAGCTCCCGCTGGAACGCGATGGCCCGGCGCGGATCGTCTGCAAAGTCCTTGCCGCCCACGCTCACCACCACGGCCGCGTTGGCATTTTTGCCATTGCGGGCGTGGAAGCTCATGCCGTTGGTCACTACACGGCCTTCCTCGCTGGCCGATGCCACCACCTGCCCGCCGGGGCACATGCAGAAGGTGTAAACGCACCGCTCCCCCACATGCTGGGAGAGCTGATACTCGCCCCGCGGCAGAGCCGGATGCCCGGCAGCCTCGTGATATAAGCTCTTTTCGATCTCACTCTGCAGATGCTCGGCGCGGAAGCCCACACTGAACGGCTTGCATTCCAGCTGCAGGCCGCCGTCCATCAGCATCCCGAAGGTATCGCGGGCCGAGTGGCCCACCGCGAACACCAAAGCTTCGCAGGCAAAGGTGCCATTTGTGGTAAAAATGCCGGTGAGCTGACCATTTTTCTGTTCAAAGCCGGTCAGGGCCGTGTTGAAATGCACCTCACCGCCCAGAGCTTCGATCTCCTTGCGGATAGAGGTGATCACACCGCGCAGCAGGTCGGTGCCCACATGGGGCTTCTGCTTCCAGGCGATCTCCTCCGGCGCACCGTGCTGCAGGAACACCTCGGTAACAAAACCGCACAGCTCATCGCCGATGCGGGTGGTCAGCTTGCCATCCGAAAAGGTACCGGCACCGCCCTCGCCAAATTGAATGTTCGCATTCACATCCAGTTCGCCGGTAGCAGAAAAATGTTCCACCGCCTTTACGCGCTCGTCCAGCGCCGGGCCGCGCTCTAGCACAATGGGCTGATAGCCCTGCCGGGCCAGCAGCAGCGCTGCAAACAGGCCCGCCGGGCCAAGGCCGCACACCACAGGCCGATGTGCCAGTGGCTGGATGCCATTCTGCACCGAAAAATCCACCTTCTGCTGCAGAGAAGCATCACCACAGCGGGCTGCAAAAGCCGCTTCCTCGGCAGGTTCTTTCAGGGTGACAGCCACGGTATACACCAGCTTGGGCTGGCCGTGGCGGGCATCCACCGAGAGCTTTGCCACGCCCAGATGCTGCACCTTTCCGCGCGGGATGCGGGCGGCGTGCAGGGCTTTTTCAAATGCCTGCGGCTCTCCGGCAGAGAGCGGCAGACGGATGTTGCGAACCAGAATCATGTTATCGTGTGTTCCTTTTTGTTTCAGTTGCTTTCGATGCGGCACTGCAGCACATAGCTGCCCAGTGCAAAGATCTTGCCGTTGGAGGGCACATACAGGCGGCAGGCAATGTTCTGCTCGCCGGTCGCCACCGAGAAATCCTCGGCATCGATCTCAATGACCACCTGCTCCGGGGTCAGCGTTTCGATCACGCCCTTGGGGCCGCAGAGCGTTACATTCATCAGGCGTTCGGTCTGCACCGTCAGCTGGTAGGTAGAGGGCAGGTTGACCACCTGCACGCAGGTATTGGGCAGGTTCATGGTCTTGGTTCCCAGATTGGAGCAGTCAAAGCTGACCGTTATGGTGGAAATGTTATCCAGCAGATAGATGTCTGCGGGCAGGTCGATGGGCAGCTCATAGCTCTTGTTCAGTGTAAAGGTGGAAAGGTCGATATTGCCGATGGGCAGCGTGGACAGCATATCGATCTTAGCTGCCGGACCTGCCACCTTGAGCTGCTTGCGGCTGAGTGCATATACCAGCATCGAATCATCAAAATCACGCGGTGCATTGATGAAATTCACGTCCACCGGCAGCGTTGCCATCTTGTACACCTGCAAGGTCACATCCACGCTGTTCTCTTCCAGCTCCGTGTACTCAAACTTGACTTCCTTGCCGCCGGAGGTATAGAAGCGCAGCGGCGTGTTCAGCGTGATGGACTCGGTCAGTTCGCCGCTGTAGGTCACCTCTGCTGTGCAGGTAGCAACTTTATCCAGCTCACTGCTGGGGCCGGAAAGGGTGATATTCTCCTTGGAAACATCCGTACTATAAAGGATATAACCGTCCGCGATGGTCAGGTAGTTGGTGGTAATGGTAACGGGCAGGGTCTTTTCCTCCACCACGTCAAACACCACATCCACCGTGTTGTCATTGCCTTCCATGGTCACGGTCACACCGTTCAGCAGGCCGTTGGCACCGCGTACCAGCAGGCGCAGGGTCTTTTCGCCGCTGTCGCGTACGCTGGAAAAATCCGGGTAGACCACAAAGTCGGAAGCCGTCAGCCCGCCGATGGTGTAGCCGTCGCCGGAGATTTTCAGGTTCACGGTCTTATCCTCGGCGCTGACGATGCTCAGGCCCCGGGAGGTGTAAGCAGCGGAATCGTAGGTATAATCCACCGGCACATTGTAGATGGTGTTGCTGGTGCCGGGCTGGACGATGATCGTGACCACCATCCATGCAACGATGGCACCCAGCACCGAAAGTGCCAGCCGGATGCGGCGGTCGTCCAGAATGTTTTTCTTATGGGCGACCGCCGGCTTTGCGCCATTTTTCTTGTTGGGTTCGTTGTTCATTGCGCATCGTCCTCCTTCTGGCTGACCCATTTCCACAGACGGTCCAGCTGACCGCGCCAGCCGCTGACCGTCGTCTTTTCGGTGGTGGTCTCCTTGGGGATCATTTCGTCCACCAGACGGGTATACAGGGTCTGGCGGTCAAAATGGCGGATCAGCACGCCGTTCTTTGCCATGGAGATGATGCCGGTCTCCTCGCTGACCACGATGGCAATTGCATCGGAATTTTCGGCAATGCCAAGGCAGGCGCGGTGACGGGTGCCCATATCCTTGCCAAGATCCAGATTGTTGGAAAGCGGCAGCACACAGCCCGCGGCTTTGATGCGGCCATTCTCAATGATGGCAGCACCATCGTGCAGGGGCGTGCCCTCGTAGAAAATGGTGCCCAGCACTTCCAGATTGACCGCACTGTTCACCGGCGTGCCGGTGCGCACGATCTCCGAAAGGTTCGTGTGGCGTTCCAGCACGATCAGTGCACCGGTCTTGGTCTCAGAAAAGCGCTCTGCCGCATCGCAGATGGCAATGATGGCGCTGCGCCATGCACCTTTTAGGCTGGGATCGTTATAGCGGCCTTTGACATTGAACAGCTTGGCGGCCCACTGGTCGGTCTGGCCCATGCGCTCCAGCGCACGGCGGATCTCCGGCTGGAACAGCACCACCAGCGTCAGCAGGCCCACCTGCAGCAGTGAGTTCAGCAGCCACGTGACGGTACGCATGTTCAGCGTTTCTGCCACCAGATAGACGGCCATCACCAGCAGCGCACCCTTGAACAGCTGGCCAGCGCGGGTGCGGTTGACAATGCCCAGCAGCTGGTAAATCAGGAAGGAAATGATGATGATATCCAGCAAATCGACCAGTTTGAAGGTCTGGAAATTTGCAATGATCGCGTTCAGAGTCATTGGTACACGCTCCCGTTTACAGTGTTTCGATCAGGGCAACAGCGTGGGCGGCAATGCCCAGCCCCTCACCGGTAAAGCCCAGATGTTCCTCGGTAGTGGCCTTTACACTCACGGCATCCACCGGCAGGCCGAAGGCATCGGCCAGATTCTGGCGCATGGCCGGAATGTACGGCGCAAGCTTGGGCCGCTGACACAACAGCGTCGCGTCGATATTTTCAATGCGGAAGCCGTGCTCCTTTAAAATTTCGGCCACACGGCGGGCCAGCTTCAAGCTGTCGGCACCGGAGTAGGCCGGGTCATTGTCCGGGAAATGCTGGCCGATATCCCCCAGCGCAGCGGCACCCAGCACAGCATCCATCACCGCATGGGCCAGCACATCTGCATCCGAGTGGCCCAGCAGGCCTTTTTCAAAAGGCACTTCCACGCCGCCCAGGATCAGCTTGCGGCCTTCCACCAGACGGTGCACGTCATAACCATGTCCAATGCGCATTTTGTGTTCCTCTTTCTGTTCCGGGCGGGGCAAGTCCTCGCGGGTCGTGATCTTATAATTGGCGTAATCGCCCTGCGTCAGCTGCACGGCGCGGCCGGTCAGCTCGAACAGGCTGCAGTCGTCGGTGACAAGGCGGGCTTTTTCGGCATCCAGCTCTTCCAGCGCAGCAAGGTACTCTGCGCGGTCAAAGCACTGAGGGGTCTGCACCGCATACAGGGTGCTGCGGTCGGGCGTTGTGTACACAAGGCAGGCATCCGGCACGGTCTTTCCGTTGCCGCGCGCTGCAGCCTTGATGGTATCCTTTACCGGTACGGCAGGTGCAGCTGCGCCGCACCGGGCCGCTGCTTCCAGCGCTGCTGTGATGACGGCCTGACTGACGAAGGGTCTTGCCGCGTCGTGCACTGCCACAAGCTCCCCTGCTGCCGCCAGCACGCCGTTTTTTGCGCTCTCAGCGCGGGTGGTGCCGCCCGTTACGATCTGCACAGGCTTTGTGCAGTCTGCTGCCTGCTGCTCCACAAAGGCGCGGTTCTTACCGGCCACCAGCACGATCTCCGTGACAAGCGGGTCCTGTTCAAACGCGCGGATGCTGCGGTGCAGCACGGTCTCGCCGCCCAGATCAAAGCTGAGCTTGTCAAAGCCCATGCGTGTGGAAGACCCCGCCGCCACCAGTACTGCGGATACTCTCTTTTCCAATTTCTTCACCTGCCCGATTCCTATAGTAAACCATATTTTATTATAGCGTATAACTTCCCAAACTGCAACCAATATTCTACAGCAAAAATGCCCCTCTGCACACAGCAGAGGGGCACAAACTTGTTCTTGATGGAGTTTACTTCAGGATCGGCTCGATGGCAGCAGCCAGAGCATCCTTCTGTGCCTGTGCTTCAGCCAGATCCTTGCCCAGAGTGGTGAAATAGGTCTTGATCTTCGGCTCAGTGCCGGAGGGACGCACCACAACGGTAGCACCGTTTTCCAGTGCGTAGATCAGCACGTTTGCTGCAGGCAGGCCGGTCTCCTCGGGCTTCTTGTAGTCGGTCACCTTGACCACCTTGTGGC
>ONZY01001332.1_pt1 | contig 18368 bp, 10 predicted proteins | sample 1671451 | NCBI WGS metagenome assembly ONZY01 (sample SAMN06348158, study PRJEB24527) | human gut metagenome | biome: human gut; feature: ankylosing spondylitis patient; material: feces | host: Homo sapiens | place: China | collected 2015-10 | reverse complement strand
TCCAGCCTGTTTAAAGGATGATTCGCTCTAATTCGCGAAAACGCATGGATTATCTCTCCTTTCTTAAGGCAACACGTATAATACGTGAAGTCAATAAATGTTGGGAAAATTCGCCGAAGAATTGGCGTATTTAGAAACTTTCAAAATAAAATGAAATAATTGTACTGTGTAACAGGAAAGAAAGTAACAAAAATGTTTTTCTCAGAAATTGGAACAAAAGTACTAAAAACAATTTACATAAATCTAAAATATGCTATAATATTTCCGTATTGAGACAAAATATTTGTGAGTTGTAGCCAAAAAACACTACAATTTCACACATATTTCCAATTATCGACAAAAGCAATGGGTGAGAGAGTTTATGGAAACAGGCAGAAAAAAAGTCCGTTTAGGTGAATTATTGGTAAACAGTGGGGTGATCACGGCAGAGCAGCTGCAGCAGGCACTGGACAACCCCAATCGTCAGGGCAAGAAGCTGGGAGAATTCCTGGTAGATGAAGGCATCGTATCGGAGGATGATCTGGCGAAGGCACTGAGCCGCCAGCTGGATCTGGATATGATCGATCTCCAGAGCGTCAATGTGGACAAGGAAGTACTGAATCTGGTACCGGTCAACGTCCTGAAGAAGAACAAGATATTCCCCTTCGCCTACAAAGAAAATAACTTCAACGTTCTCATGGTCGCCATGGCGGATCCCCTGGATTACAACGCCATCGATGACATCAACATCATCACCAACTTCCAGGTAGAGCCCGTAGTAGCCACCACCCGCAGCATCATGCTGGCCATCGATAAATATTTCGGTCAGGAGGAAGTAACCGAGGCACTGGCGGCCTACGCCAAAGAGAAGAAACTGGACGTGGTGGAAGACATCGCCACGGAGGAGAACATCAACAGTTCCCCTATCGTAATGCTGGTAAAGGATATGATCGAAAAAGCAGTCCGCCAGCGTGCGTCCGATATCCATATCGAACCCATGGAAAATATCATCCGTGTCCGTTACCGTATCGACGGTGCATTGTATGAGAGAGCGAGATACGGTGTCAATGTATTGTCTGCCATCATCGCCCGTATTAAGATCATCGGCGGCATGGATATCTCCGAGAAGAGAAAGCCGCAGGACGGCCGTATCACCCAGGTGGTAGACCGTGTGGAATACGATATCCGTGTATCCATCCTGCCTACCGTATACGGGGAAAAAGTCGTAATGCGTCTTGCAGCGAAGAGTGCACTGAACCGCGACAAGAGCCAGTTAGGCTTCAAACCCTACGAATTAAAACAGTTTGACTACATTCTGAAAAATCCTCACGGTATCATCCTGGTAACCGGACCTACCGGAAGTGGTAAGTCCACCACCCTGTATACCGCACTGAGCGAACTGAATAAAGAAGACGTGAACATCATCACCGTAGAAGATCCTGTCGAGGCAAATATCGACGGCATCAATCAGGTACAGGTCAACACCAAGGCAGACCTCACCTTCGCGACGGCACTGCGTTCCATCCTGCGACAGGACCCGGATATCATCATGATCGGTGAGATCCGAGACCAGGAGACCGCCAGCATTGCCGTACAGGCGTCCATCACCGGACACCTGGTGGTAAGTACCCTGCATACCAATTCCTCCGCCAGCACCATCACCCGTCTGGAGGATATGGGCATCGAATCCTACCTGATCGCAGATTCCGTCATCGGCGTTATCGCCCAGCGACTGGTACGCAGACTCTGTCCTTTCTGTAAAAAGCCGAAGCAGGCCACCAGGGATGAAAAAGAGTTCATGGGCATGAGGGAAGAGGAAGATGTAACCATCTACGAGCCCTGTGGATGCAGCAAATGCGACAATACCGGCTTCAAAGGCCGTATCGGTGTCTATGAGATCATGCAGATCACTCCGAAACTGAAAACCATTATCAGCAAGCGGGAGGGTGCCGATATCTTAAAGGAAGAAGCATTAAAAGAAGGAATGCATACCCTGCGTATGAGTGCCACGGACTACGTACTGGATGGCACCACCTCCTTCTCCGAGATGGTAAAGGTATCATTTGACGTATAATTCTATAAAAACCGCAAGATTTTATAGAAATTTATCAAAATTTATAAAAATTTTTCAAAAACCTGGGCCTTTCTAGGACCGGGGTCCGTCTTACATAGTTGGGGAGACAGTTAAAGATAGAGACGTAATTGGAGGGAAGGCACATGGCAACCTATGGCTACAAGGCCATCACAAAGGCTGGAAAAGAAGTAAAGGGAAGTTTGGAAGCGGATAACAAGGATCTGGCAATGGCAGAACTGAGAAGGCAGGAACTGACCGTTATCGATCTGGGAGAACAGAGCTTCCTGACGAAAGACATCGACATCCAGATCGGCGGATGGCCCAAGGCCAGGGATCTAAGCGTCATGTGCCGCCAGTTCGTCAGCATGACCAAAGCGGGCGTCAGTATCCTCGAATCCCTGAAAATGCTCTGCGAGCAGACAGAGAACAAGAGATTACAGGATGCACTGAAGGAAGTCCGCATCAGCGTGGAAAAGGGTGAGACCCTGGCAGACTCCCTGGCAGAGCACCCGAAGGTATTCCCGGCGATCATGGTGAACATGGTGGCTGCGGGTGAGGCATCCGGTAGCTTGGATACGGCTATGGATCGTGTGGCTACACAGCTGGAAAAGTCACATAAGACACAGGCGATGGTAAAAAAAGCAATGATTTATCCTATTGCGGTGTGCGTGGTTGCAGTTATAGTTACCGTTGTCATGTTAGTTAAAGTAATTCCCTCTTACGAAGATATGTTTACTCAGATTGGAGGAGAACTTCCCTGGATCACAAAATTCTATGTGAACTTAAGTCATGGAATCATCAATTATTGGTTTATTATAGTTCCAGTTATTGTTGCATTTGTTTTTGCAATTAGAACCTTTGCAAAAACAGATGTTGGAAAACATTTTTTTGGAAAGATTGCATTAAAAATTCCACTGTTTAATAAATTGACGATTAAATCGGCATCGTCAATGATGGCTAGAACATTGAGCACATTGATGGGCGCAGGTGTTCCACTGATAGAAGCGGTTGACATTGTGTCAGGTGTTATGGAAAATGTTTATTTTAAAGAAGCATTGCAGGATGCAAAAGAAGAAATAACCATAGGTATGCCTTTGTCAAGACCCTTGCAGGAGAGCGGACTATTTCCTCCTATGGTATACCAGATGATTCGCATCGGTGAGGAATCCGGTAATACAGAAGAAATGTTGGATAAACTTGCTGATTATTATGAGGAAGAGGTGGAAATGGCAGTACAGTCGTTAATGGCTGCTATGGAACCTATGATCATTATTGTACTGGCAGTGGTAGTCGGTGGATTGATTGCTGCATGCATGATGCCGATGATGTCCATGTACGAAGCACTGGATGCTATGTAAATTAAAACGGATTATCCGTTCTGTGTAGGGACAGGACGATAATTAATAAATGGGGCGGAAAAATTACTACCCTGAAATTAAAAAACACATAAAAAAGGAGAATGTAATTATGAACAAGAAACAGAAGAGTTTAACAAACAAAGGTTTCTCCCTGGTAGAGCTGATCATCGTTATTGCTATTATGGCAGTACTGATTGGTGTGTTAGCACCTCAGTATATTAAATATGTTGAGAGCTCCAAAGTATCTTCTGATAAGCAGCTGGCAGACGCTGTATATCAGGCAATGACCACTGCTTATATTGATCCCGCCATTACCGCTGGAAAACCTAACACAGATTTATCTGCACAGGCATTGGGAACATCTGCAGCGACGGGTGATTTTTGGGATTCTGTTTACAAAACACTGGGAACTACTGATGTATCTACGACAAATGCAAAGCTTAAAGCAGCAGGAAAAGCTGATTTAACATGGGATTTTAATGCAACTACACAGACCTTTACAATTCATGGAACTGCAACTCAGGGTGGAGCATACACCATTCCTGAATAAATATAACTACTGAAAGGCACCTGATATGCTCCCAACAATTCTTCTCTACATAGTGATTTTCCTTTATGGCATCGTGATCGGTAGCTTCCTCAATGTGTTGATCTACCGTATCCCGAAAAAAGAGAATATTGTGACTACCAGGTCTCACTGCATGAACTGCGGTTATCAGCTGCGGTGGTACGACCTCGTACCGCTGTTCAGCTACCTGGCGCTGGGAGGCAGATGTCGGAAATGTAAGGCACACATCTCCGTTCAGTACCCCGTCATCGAGGCACTGAACGGAGTGCTGTACCTGCTCGTATTCTGGAAGTATGGGATGAGCGTGGATTCCCTAGTCTACTGCTTGTTGTTTAGTACACTTCTTGCTTTAAGTGTGATTGATTTCAGAACATATGAGATCCCTGTGGGATTTAACTTATTTATACTGGCACTGGGGCTGATCCATGGAATCTTCCACTATACACAGTGGCTGGATTTCCTGATCGGCTTTCTGTGTGTCAGTGTATTTTTACTTATTCTGTATTATGCTACCGGTGGCAGAGCCATTGGCGGCGGTGATGTGAAGCTGATGGCGGTCTGTGGACTGTTGCTCGGCTGGAAACTCATTATTTTTGCGTTTTTACTGGGATGTATCATCGGTTCCGTGATCCATCTGATCCGTATGAAAGTAAGCGGCGAAGGACATGTCCTCGCCATGGGACCGTATCTCTCCGCAGGGGTGGCAATCGCTGTCCTGTGGGGCAATGAATTCTTACAGTGGTATCTGCATTTTTACTTATAAATGATATCCGCATTTCGAACATGATTTCAGAAAGTTCTTCAAAGATTCCGCGATGGCGGAAGGCTTTTGAAATACGATAAATACCGGGAAGAGGAAGGGTAGAAATATGGCAATGAACAATCGCGTATTGAGTATTGAGATCGGAAACTCTTTTACGAAGATCTGCGAGATGGACTATAAGGTGAAAAAGCCGAAGGTCTACAAGGTATTGACGGTGGAGACACCGGAAGGCATTGTGGTAGATGGTATGTTGCAGCCGACACAGGAGTACGCAGACCATCTGGTGAATGCACTGGGAACGAACGGCATCCGTACGAAGAAAGTGCTGTTTACCATTTCTTCTACCAGAGTGGCAAGCCGTGAGGTACAGATTCCCAATGTCAAGGCGAACAAGATCGAGGCACTGGTGAAGACCAACGCCAGTGACTATTTCCCGGTGGATCTGACCCAATATGAGATCGGACATTATCTGGCAGGCGGTCTGGCAGAGAATGGCAAGCTTCGTGTCATGGCTCTGGCCGTACCCAAGGCTCTTTTAAACAGCTATTATCAGTTGGCACAGATGTGCGGCTGGGAGATCGAGTGTTTCGACTACAGCAGTAACAGCTTATACCAGGTGCTTCGTGATGAGAAATCCGAGAAGGTCACCATGGTTATCAAGATCGACGAGAACAGCACCATTGTGACCGTGCTTTCCGCCGGTAAGGTGTTATTACAGAGAACGGTGGCTTACGGTGTGCAGGATGCTATTGATACTATGATCGCTTCCGGAGCCTATGCCGTGAACGATCCCATGAGTGCGGTAGAACGTTTCCAGAAGAAAACATGTCTGAACAGAGTACTCCATCAGGGAGACAAAGTCTGGGAAGAAAATGCCGGACGCTGGGAAGACGAGGATGCCGGTAATGTGGAGGTCACAGCAGCAAGACAGAAAATCACCGCTTCGCTGGAGCCTCTGATCGTGGGTGTGAGTCGTGTCATTGACTTCTATGATTCCAGGAACAGTGAAAATCCCATTGAAAAGTCCTATGTTACCGGTCTGGGCGGCAGCTTCAGCGGCATGAGCAAGCTGTTCACCAACTGTCTGGAGCGCAAGGTACATACCCTGTCCGAGATGGATGACAAGATCGGCATGAGCAAGGCCATCCGTTCCACCAGACCCGCAGCCTATATTTCCTGTCTGGGTGCGGTGCTCGCCCCTGTGGGACTGATCGACAAGAGCACCCAGAAGTCCAAGGGACTGACCGTAGTCAGCGGCACGAACTATACCTTCGTCAGTGTGGCGGTACTGGTGTTGGGCGTGATCCTGTCCATCGCCATGGCAGCCACCTCTGTGACCAGATATCTGGGAAATGTGGCGCAGAATGCGGTATTGCAGGCACGGGTGGAGGAATTACAGCCGGCACGGGCAGTATACAACGAATATCTGACTGCGGCAGCGCAGTATGACAAATACAAATATCTGTATGAATACACCGAGAACCCCAACGAGAATCTGGTGGATTTCATCAATGAACTGGAACAGATCCTTCCCAGCAGCTTCTACACCAACAGCTTCAGCTCCGATCTGGACGGAATCAGCATGTCGGTGACCGTGGAAGGAAAGGAAGCGGCAGCCCGCACGATCCTGAACATCCGGAATATGAAGAGTATTTCCGATGTACAGATCAGTAACATCACGGACAGCAAGAATGAACTGGGAGAGTCCGCAGTAACATTTTCCATTACGGGAACCTATGCGGATATACACGCAGAGACGGAAGAAACAGAAGCGGCCGGAGACACAGCCGGTACCACGGCACAGTAGGAGGCGGATGAGAGATGAAAGTAAAAAAGAGTGAAATTCAGCTTTTGATCGCAGTAATCGGTATCCTCATTGCTGTGTGTACTTATTTTCTGGTATATACCAAATTCAATGATCTGGCGGACAATCTGGAGTCACAGAACAGATCCCTGTCTTCGGAGGTAGCAACGCTGGAAGTTCTGGAACAGCGCAAGACGGATTATATGGATGCCACAGAAAAGATGCAGGCGTATATTACCGGATTTGAGAACCGTTATCCGGCAAATATCCTTCCGGAAGACAGCATTATGATGGTGAAGAACATGGAGGATGCCACCCGGACGGAGATCGCCAATATTTCCTTTGGCAGTATTGCGGAAGTGGCTTACAACGCACAGGCAGCTACGGACAATTCCGCACTGGCGGCAGCTACAGCGGATGCTCCGGCAGATACCGCAGCGGCGGCAGCGGATGCAGCAGTGTCCGGAACCGATACGACGACAGTTACCACCAACAGCCCGATCTCTACCGACGGAACGGTGTATGCGGATACCCACATGTATGAAGTACCTCTGGGAATCAGCATTACCTGTACCTATGACGATTTCAAGGGGCTGGTAAGATACATTTACAGCCAGCAGGAGCGCCAGAGCATTCAGGGCGTGAATATCAGTTACAACGATGCTGACGGCATGCTTTCCGGCAATATGAACCTGAACACTTATTACCTGATGGGAACGGATAAGACCTACAGCGAGCCTTACATTCCCGGCATGCCCATGGGCGTAGAGACAATATTTGGAAATGTGGAGTAATAGAAATGCAGAAGCACATGCCGAGAAAACAACTGAATAACGAGGGCTTTTCTCTGGTAGAGCTTCTGATCGCCATTGTGATCCTGTCGATCATCGTGGTGCCTTTGCTGCACAGTTTTGTGACATCGGCGAGGACCAATGCGAAGTCCCGCAGCACCATGCATGCCACCGCCATTGCGGAGGACATTATGGAAATGTTCGAGGCACATTCTCTGGAAGAAATGGCGGATATTTATACTGCGGAGACCCCTGCCGGATTTACCAATACGGCAGATACGGATGACACCACCGGAATCTGGACCTACACGATTCGGGACGATTCCACCACCTCCGGCACCTATGACGCGGTGATCAAAGTGGATCCCACAGCCTACAGTGCGGTGAACAGCGTGGAACGGGTGGATATCCAGAACCTTGCGGGAAATCTGAACGCAGTATACAGCGAGGCGGCGGATGCAGCCATGGAAGCGTATTCCTATTTCGGCGGCGGAGTTCCTACAGCGGATATCGTTCAGAACACAACACGAAAAATTGAAATCAATATAGACAGCAGCAAGACCAACGTGACACTGGCCACCGGAGAGGTGGTTGAGACAGAAGTCTATCTGGTGACGGCATCCGCCACTTACCATTGTGACTCGTCTCTTCTGGCCAATGGCAGATCTGCGGATTATCCGCAGACGGGAGCGGACTACGTAATCTTTTCCAATGAAGACAGCGTGCGCAGCCGGGCGGCACAGGTGAATGATGCTAGTGAACTGGGCAACCAGCTGGCAAATATCATTGTCTGCGTACAGCCCAGAGTGGAGAGTGCCCATTACGATGCCGGAAGACCGGCAATCGTGGACCGGGTGGTGATCAACAATCCGGATGATGTGGAGACCAACCTCCTTGTGGTGGAACAGGAGCCGACCCAGACCAGAGAAGATATGGTAAGCGACCTCTACGGAACCGATTATGCATCAATGCGCATGAAATACGGAATTTCACTGGAAGTGAGAGAAGCATGGCCGGGTTGGATGCCCACCGCCGGCACGACACAGACATCGGCAGGTAAGCTTCGCACGAACCTGTTGGGCCGCAGCGAAGGGCTTACGGCTTATGTATTTGAAAATTCCAGCATGACCGGTGCCGGTGCGGGAACCGGGCTGGATTACGAACTGGCGAAGAAGATCCTGTCCGTAACCGATCTGACGCCCACGACACAAAAAGATCGCATTTACGACATTGAAGTGAAGATCTATGCGGAGGGAAAGATCGCGGACGGCAGGCCGATCATTACCATGACAGGAACCGTAACGGAATAAGAGGAGAATCCGGAAGGAAGCGTTAGAACCATGAAGATACGTGGCAAAGACTTCAAATTGCATAAGAAAACAGACAATAAGGGCTCGGCAATGGTCGTTGTGATCATTGCTATGGCCTTTATTGGCATTTTATCCAGTGTTTTAATGTATATGTCCTTATTGAACTACCAGATGAAGGCCAACAATTTACAGGCCAAGGACAATTTCTACTCGGCGGAGACCGTGCTGGATGAGATCCGTGTCCACATGGAAGAGCAGGTATCGTCCTCTCTGGGCACAGCATACACACAGATCCTCGAAAATTACGACGACACTTCGGTGGCAGAGAAGGAGAGCAAGCTTCGGTACTCCTTTTTAAACAGCATGCAGAAGGCATACCAGTGCAGTGATACGGTAAGCCTGAATTACTATGATCTTCAGAAAATGTTTAACTACCTTTCCCCGGAATTACAGGAAAACACGGTGTTACAGACCAGCGACGGTGTCAATTCCTACACCATTCAGATGGTGGGCGGCACGGTGCAGATGACGGGGGTAAACGGTTCGGGGGATGCTGTGAGCGATCTACCGAAGGGCCAGTTGACCTTATTTACCGACGGATTGTCTTTTCAGAAACTGAAAGTGACTTATACCAATACCTCCGGCTATGTGTCCGTAATCGAGACGGATATCCGTGTGAAAATGCCGGATATGAGCTTCGCACAGGCAGTAAGCCTTCCGGCGCTGACCGGTATGTCTCTGGTAGCAAAGGACACAATCCAGGTAGTGGCAGAGAGCGGCAAACTCAGCGAAGCAAAGGTTGCGGGAAGCTTTTATGCTGACAGAGTGTTGGTGGGCAATGAAGACGATGCAGCCAGCGCAAATGTAACTTTGTCCCTGCTGGAGCCGACGAATGCGGAAAACGACGACAAGCGTATGGTGGCGGCAACGGAGCTGTATCTGGGCAAGGGTGCGACTCTTACATCGGACAGCTACGGAGAACTGTGGGCCGGCAAGATCACCATGCACGGAGGCGCTACGGACAGCGGCAGCGCGACAATTCATTTCAATGGAAATGATGTCTATGTGGCGGGAAATCTGCGTATGGACGGTGCAAATAATAATTTTACCGCAGGAAGTCTGGTGGATGAGAACTATTCCGGACAGTATGTGGGCTTCGGAACCGGGGAAGACGGCAACGGCAGTGCCATTGTGGTAAACGGTACCGGTACGGATATTGACCTGAGCAATCTGGTCAATCTGACACTGGCGGGCAATACCTATATTGCAACCAAGAACGCCAATGACAATCTCACGGAAGCAGACGGCAATCTGAACGGAAATGCCTCCGACCGTAAGGACATCCTGATGGGCCAGTCCATTGCAGTAAAGAGTGACCAGCTGGCTTATCTGGTACCGGCAGATCTGGTGCAGGGCGGTTCCAACCCCGTGACCAGAGAGCAGGCGGATGCACTGGGCAATACGGCAGTGGACTTTGACACCGCCAGCAGCGCGCTGGGGGGCAATACGTTGTCCTCCTACGGCATCACAAAATTTATCACCGGTGGAAGCAGTGAAAAACAGGGCATCCGGACTTTTTATAAGAGACTGAACAGTAAGATCACCATTGTGTATTATTATGTGTCCTTTGACAGTTCCACACAGGCGGGCAGAGAGGCAGCCAACCGCTATTTTCAGGATTATTACAAGGTAAACAAGAGTACCATGGATGCGTATGCCAGCATTTACACGGACGGCATCAAGATCCGGAACCAGAGCGCGGGAGCGTATATCATGCATCTGGCCGGAAATGTGGTGATGTTCAACAAGGATCAGACAACCGGCAGCTACAGCGGAACCTTGCAGAATGCTACGCTGGGAAGCGATGCGAACAACCTTGGATACCAACAGCAGCTGGTAGCGGATGCGTCCAAATTCCAGGCGCTTTGCAAGAAGCTGATCGATGGTTACGAGCAGCTGGCTCCTTCGGAAAAAGAGGAGACCGCCAATGTTTACAGCAATCTGGTGGAGACCGGAGAGATCACAAGTTTTACTGCGGTATTAAATGGCAGCACAGGGGATAAAACAGCGGCAAAATATTTTGAAAGCACAGCGTATCCGGAGTGCAAGGCAGTCATCGTGGATGGTGATTATAACTATCCGGAAGCGGGACATGCGGATTTTAAGGGCGGTATCATCATCGCTACCGGCGATGTGAAGATACAGGATGGCAAAGAATTCAACGGTGTGATTCTGGCGGGAGGTAACATCCTCCTCGGACAGAACGTTAAGGTGACACCGGATAAGGAGGCCGTACTTCGTGCGCTGACTTATTCGAAGGAGATCACTACTTCAGCAGGCAATCAGAGAGAGTTTCATGTGGTGGACTTCCTGAAGGGCGGTGAAGGTTATTTGCAGAATAACAACAAGACTTATGTGAACAGCGATATTAATTTAGGAGACCTGATCGTATATGAGAACTGGCAGAAACAATAAAAACGGCGGGTTTTCCCTGGTGGAACTTATTATTGTCATCGCGATCATGGCGATCGTGGTGACGGTCATGGGACTGTCCGTGGGAACACTGACCGGCAGAAAAGTCGCAAAATGTGCGGATGAGATCGTCTCAACACTGGAGAGGGCAAGGGTACTCACTTTAGGGAAGGAACAGAATCAGGTGGAGTTCCTGCTGTTAGAGGATGGTAACGGTGAGTATCATGCGCAGATTTATCAGGGTGGATCGATGGTGACGGACAGAGTCGTGGGGAAGAAACCTATTGAGATCGAAATCGAATTTAGCGACGGTTCCACGTATGAACTGGGGAGCATTGGAGGAGAACCTCCTTACGCAACGATTCCCGAGACAGGGCTGCATCTGGTATTTGACCGTTCTTCTGGAGCCTTTTCCCAGAATACCAATAAGGTAGGATCGGATGTAAAGTTATATTGCAATAAAATCACAGTAAGTAACGGAACAAGAACGATAACAATCACAACAGTTGGTAGAACCGGCAAAATCCTGAAGAACTAAGGAGGTTGACTATGCGTATCGGAAAAAAAGGATTCACTCTGGTAGAAGTGATCGTATCGCTGGCCATTATGACGATCGTAGCCGGATCCATAGGCGCGTTCATCATTGCGGGCAACAATTCCTATCTGCGGGGCAACAAGGAACTGACCTTGCAGGAAGAAGCACAGCTTGCGGCGAACCAGATGATTGACCTGATCATTGACGTGGAGAAGGACATTAATTTCACACCGGATCATCAGGGAACGGCAGTAGCCATAGACGGCACTACCGCGAAGGATGCTGTGGGCAATGAGATTACTACGGCTCATGTCAGTGAACTACGTCTGGTCAATAACGAGAACAGCTACATGATCCGCTGGCAGGGAACCGCGGCAGGGGATTATGCCACCGCAAATCAGGTATATCTCTATGAGGTCGAGAATACGACGGATGCGGATGGCAACCTTGTTGTAGGCGATTTTACCACAGCAACACCGGCACTGATGGCAGAGCATGTCAGCAGCTTCAGCGTGGACTTAAGCCAGGTAGAGAGCAAGCGGAAAGTCATTCTGAATATGACCTTTACCTATCAGGACAAGAGCTATGAGATCGCAGAGACCATCAAACTGCGTAACGATCTGGAGAAGACCGGAACGAAATACGCGTGGATCAGCGGACTGACCATTGATCCTACCAATGTGACATTACAGCAGGGTAAGATACAGCAGTTCCGCTATCATTTGAGCGGCGATGCCGAGGCAGTTGCAGAGGGTGTGACCTGGAGTGTGGCCTATGCTTCCGGAGCAGCCTGCAAGAGTACCATCAATCAGGACGGCATCCTGCAGGTCCATGACGACGAGACCGCAGGTACGGACGTACTGGTGGTAAAATGTACCGCCAATGCGGACAACAATATGGTGGCGTATGCTTATGTTACCGTGGAGGAGAGACTGATTGATTCTATTACCATCAATCCGAAGGATGCGGAAGTGGTTCGTGGAAGAACGCAGGCTTTTGAGTGTACTTTGACCGGTAAGGATTCCGCGGTGGCACAGGGCGTGAAATGGAAGGTTACTTATGCGGATGGCACGACTACCACATTTTCCACCATGCCGGATACCAAGGAACTTCTGAATACATTGACGGTAGGAAAGTCGGAGAGCATCGGTGTAAAGGTATTGAAGGTCACCTGTATGGCAAATGCGGATACTTCAATGTCTGATTCCGCTTATGTTACGGTAACAGCCGTATCCGGACAGTTCCAGGCGGAACTGATCCGAAACGTGGTGAAGCCTTATTCCTATACGGAAAACGGTGTTACCAGAATGGGATGGAGCGTAGAACTGGAATGTCTGACGGCTTGGGCGGATTATGACGTATATCCCCAGATTGTAAACTGGGAGGTACTGGAGGATGGTGTGCCCACACCCAGAGGCTACAGCTTTGAAGACACGAATCCTTCTTCCAGATATAAGCAGATGTTGTATTGCAGCAGTAATATTAACAAGACCATCACGGTACGGGCTACGGTAAAGCTGTCGGATTCCATCACAGTCACCCCGATGGTAACTGTGGACATTCCCAATCTGTTGACAGTAAGCAGTTCGAAGGAACCATATATCGACGGTGGTCAGTTTGTATTGTCACGTAATGGCATGGTGACCTGTACACTGAAGAATTATTCCGGGGATATGAGTAAGGTTACCTGGAAAATCACCAATGATATAGCGGAAGGTCTGGCACAGAGCAATCCGACAAAAGACAACTTTGGCGGAGAAGTCGGACTAAGCAGAAGAGTTGGTTTCAGCCGGAATATAACAAGCGACGGCCTCGGCGATTATGAACAGGATCTTGTAATCGACAAGTCTGTGACCGGCTTTACAGATTCCGACGTAGATTATTCGGGGACACGAAGCCTGTTCCCTACGGCGACCGGTGAGACAGTCGGAGTATATGCAAAGTGGTATATCAACTGGAGAGAGGAACATGTCCTCACATTGGCGGCATTTGATGAGAATGACAATGAGATCGCATCCACATACCTGTTGATCCCCAGATGTACTTTCTATTTCTCAGACGGCAACCGTTACTTTAATATGAACAAATCAGATTATAAGACTGACAGCGGCTGGCAAAATGGTGTCTATGATAAATATGTGTATGTAGATCTGTATGGATTTGATACCGGACAGGGTGCTTTCGGTACCGGCGATAAGGGATTGAAGATCACCGGTAATCTTGTGGCAGGCGGTACGGACAGCCTGTCGAGCGGAACGTATATTGATTCGAATATTCACTGCTATTCAAGAAAAAATCCGGAAGGAAAGCAGGTATTTTCCTATCTGATCCATCTCTATATTGACAGAGAGGAAAAGAACGACACATTGTTCGTAAACTTCAGTGATAGTCGTGTTCAGGGAGACACCGGTGTTGAAGACGGACATGTATCCTATCAGAAGCCGGAAAGAGCATTAACGATCTTTTGGAGATAACATGAAAAAGTATTGGAAACGCAACGGAAAAAAGTATATAGCGGGAATCCTCACCATAGCTTTGGCAGCCGGAATCTGCCAGAGCTATGGCTCTATGGAGGTCAGCGCACAGGAGAGAACACTTCCCGGCATCGAGAAGCTGGTACAGGATACGGTGGCATCTGCGGATGGTACCTATCACATTCTGGAGATCGTTCCCTCAAAGTCGGATGCCACCATCGGCTATTTGATCGGCGGAGAAGAACCGGTATCGGAGGGGCGTAAGCTGTCCGAACTTCCGGCAGCTTCGGAACGAACGAATGCCATGACTGCCATTGCCGGACAGGTGGGAGCGGGCGGAAGTCTTGCAGACATTGCCGGAAGCAACGGCCCGGTAAGCTTTTCCGCATACAGCGAGGGAAGCGGTCTGTCACGCACGGAAGAGATCCGCGGTACTTTTGTGAAAAACGCGGAGAATAACGGCAGATATACTTATGTAGTGACGGATCCGGTGTATAAGATGCTTCAGGACGGCAACACGACCACGGCAGAGAGATATGACCGTCTGAGTACCATCGCGGCTGCGGACAGTTCCAATGAGAACAAAAAAAGCGTAATTCCGACGTTTGCAAATGTGAGCAATAATACTTCCGGAGCAAGTCTGGAAATAACCATTACGGATGGAACGGAAACACTGAAAGCACTTGCTGATACCAGATATGCATTGAATCCCCGGGGCAGTTCCGACGGTAAAATGAATGACATTCAGACCGTCTCATTTAATGCGAAAGACTATATCGGCTGGGAAGTTTATGTAAAGGATAACGCACAGGATACTTATACCTATGTGGGAAAAATAGTGTGGGGCTCTCAACTGCCGGATGGTTATGTAACACAGAATACGGAAGCAGAAGTCCCTGTGCAGACTCCGGTACAGGAAGTACAGGAGCCAGAGGATGCGCAGAAGCCAGAAATTCCTTCCGAAACTCCTTCCGGCTCAGTGTCCGGCAATGACGCGGTAATACAGATCGCAGAGGATTCGGAGCCGGTACCTCTCAGTGTATCCGGAAATGATGCCGGTGCACCGGTGACGACGGTTGTAGAGCCTGTAGCGGAGCCCGCTGCGACAGCAACGGCAGGGGCTGATATTGCCAATAATTTGTATGTATTAAATACTGCCGGGAATACAGCTAAGTTATGGGCGGAATATAATAAAGCGAACGATACTTATACTCTGACTCCCGTGACGGACGGATATTTCCTTCAGTTTAAGGAAAACGCTTCCGGAGAATATTATATTTCCGGATTACAGGTGGCTTCCGGTGAGGGAGATTACAAACTGACAGACAGCTACCGGAAAAACGATCAGGGCAGATATATTCTGGAGAGCAGCGGAAGCATGCAGGTCTATCTGCGTGGGGAAAACAATTATGACAGCAACAACAGCTATGATTTTATCGGAGATGACCGGGAAGACGCACTGGATACGATTTATTATAACGGCGGCTTCACGAACAAAGAGTGGTTCCGCAAGGAGATACTGAATCTGTCGGATACGGATCAGCTGAAGATCGAGGTGACCACGCTTACGCTGGAAGAACTTGCCAATCTGGCAGATCCGGATGTGCAGGCCTATTACGGTGTGGATCTGGACAGCGTGAATCTGATCTATTTGTCCGGTCACGGAACCTATGCGGCAGAGCCTGCGAATGCCGGGAAGGCAGCACAGCTGCTGGCAAAAAAAGCCTTCGGAATCATTGACAATGTAGGAACCCGTTCGGATTCCTCCAGGATCCCGGTGATTCTGGATTATAGTTTTTATACAAAAAATCTGGCATTGGGCAACAAGGCGATGACGAATCTGGCGCTGACGCTGTTAAGAGTATCCGAAACGGATTCCAAGCTTGCCAAAAACATTGCAGCCAAGGACAGCTTCTGGAATAAAACCCTGAATGCTGACGGCTATCTTGCCAATGTAAACACGGTCATTCAGTCGGTGGCAGGCGCAGCCGGTGCACAGAATGCCACATCTCTGGAACTGGGGAATGGCGTAAAAGAGTTCCTGACGGAAAATGTATTTTTATATGATGACACGACGACACCCTACGTGGCCAGTGATTTCCTGACGGATATCCAGAGCGACACTTCCCGGGCATGGATCTACAGCGCAGTCCTGAAAGAGATCCAGTACGAGAATTTCCTGGCGCAGAAGAGCGGCAATAACGCCGATCTCCTGACCGAAAGCATCACACGGGCATCCATTACAAGATATATTCTGAACTGGTATATGCACAGAGTGACGGTGAAGTCCTCTGTCCGTGTGCTGGATCTGGAACCGTGTTATGATTTCAGTTCTTCATCGACACTTACTTCGGATCGTGTAAAAGAACTTATGGGCATGAAAGACACATATACTGGGACGGTCAATATTACCCAGATGCCTTCCGCTGAGTTCATCGGCAAGATTGAAGATCTGAATGAAAAGTACGATATGATCTACCTTGGGGCACAGACGGGTGCTATGAACACGGATTCTTCGGGTAATACCGTGTACAACGACAGCCGTATGAACGGGCTGATCTATTCTCATGTGGGAGATTATTACAATTATTCCAATGAGACTTATAATGCACAGCACAGATTGCATGACGATACGGTGAACCATAATGTGACAGGAGACAGTAATGACCTGAACAATAATGCCAACGTATATCGTGGGCCGGGAAATGACATGAATTCTACGAGATATAAGGAGTTCATGCAGTATGTACAGGCAGGGTATCCTGTGGTCATTTCGGACAGATTTCTGAATATGACAGGTAACGGACAGGCAACAGCATCCACCTACACGATGGATAAAAATTCCTATTTTTATAAGATCGTGGATTTCATGGTGACATCGAAGAATGCAGATGGAGAGTACCTGTACTGGCAGAAGAATGTATATGCGGAAAGTCAGCTCATGCAGGAAAACAGTACACTTGGTACTTCACTGTCGGAGCGTCAGAGTACATTTTGTAATTACCTGAATCTGTCCAAGCTTTCTGTGGACTGGGTGACGACACTGGGAGAGACGGCATACCCGGAGGCTTTGTCCTACGGCAGTAAACAGAATGATTCCAACCAGACGTATTTGTCCCGAATTGATGGAAAGTATCAGTTGCAGTATATTTTTACTTTAACCAATGATGCGGCATTGTCGCAGGTGGCAACGACGTATGATTGCAAACTGTTCGTGGATAAGAACTCCGATGGACGTTTTGCGGGAGCTGATTATGTAGAGGGACAGACTGGAGGAACTTCGGAGGAACTGACCGGACTGAACATTTACGTTCGTAAGGGTTCCGAATGGCAGGAACTCAGTCAGGTGACAGATTCAGGAGCAGCACATTATGAATTACAGACCGGAAATGTCTATAAGGTGATAAGACAGCTTCCGGATGACTATGTGGGTGTACTCCCTTGGAAACTGGTATTTTATGATAATGCAGACCGGCTGGTTCGTACAGCGCAGACCGGTTATACCGCAGTACCGCAGCAGACGGGTAAGAAAACAATCAAGGTATTGCAGCTTCTGTCAGAGAAGAATAATAACTGGAATCTGGAGACGGATCTGAATAACAGCAGTAGTTCGTTTTACGGATATATCAAGGGCTTGAAGGACTGGGATGTTACGGTAAAGAGTATAACGGTATCTCAGCTGGTGTCATCAGAACTGGGAATGTCTTATTGGAACACCAGTGACAGTGAATTGGAGAGTTGCTATGTAAAGGCCTGCAATTATATGCAGCAGTATGATATGCTCATATTGGGATTCTCAGACAGCTACCGTTTTGGATATCAATATGACAGTGATAACGTGATATATGGGTATAACTTACAAGATAGCAAATGGGATACGGCAGTAGCACAGGCCGTATGCGCATATATTGAGTCCGGTAAGAGCGTGTTGTTTACACATGATACGACTTCGTATATCAATGATATGAAAAGTATTGGACAGTGGAATGATCAGGGATGGTATGAACAGGGTAAGAAGAATGGATGGTATTGGGGATATGAAATCAACCGGTCGATCCGTGCATCCGTAGGACTGGACCGCTACGGTGCATTGAAAACATATTACCAGAAACTTGTGGATTCCACATCCTACGGTCCGACGAAGGAACGTTACCAGAGTTATCTGAATACTCTGAACGGATTTGCCTATGACGAGATCAAAGAGCCCAATACGGATCAGAGTCTGGGGCAGGTGGAAGGA
>ONZY01001308.1_pt1 | contig 18682 bp, 21 predicted proteins | sample 1671451 | NCBI WGS metagenome assembly ONZY01 (sample SAMN06348158, study PRJEB24527) | human gut metagenome | biome: human gut; feature: ankylosing spondylitis patient; material: feces | host: Homo sapiens | place: China | collected 2015-10 | reverse complement strand
CAACACTTTATTTGAGGCGGCCAAGTGTTCCGTTTTGCCGCCTCTGCTTTGCTATGCTCTTTTCCTGCCTATAACTTTTCTTTTAATTTGGGCTTGACTTTTTAGCAGGTTTACAGCGGTGCAAAATGTACACGAGTTTTGAACTGCCTTTAGCGTTTGTTAGGTCAACGGAGTGCCATTGTAAATCATTTGAAAATGTGTTATCTTCTTCGCAGAAGTGTCCATACAGAATTCTACATTTTTCACGCAAAGGGGCTTTTTATGAGTAAGGTCAAATCTTGTTGCCGCGCCAATGCCATGCTGGTCATTTCATTACTGGCCGCAGTTGTAACGGCATTTTTTGTTCCGCCTGATAGGGACTACTTAGGTTATTATGACCTCAAGACGCTTGCTTGCCTGTTTTGTGTGCTGGCAGTGGTGGGTGCTTTGCGGGATCTGCATATCTTTTCCGCTCTTTCCCAGCGGATGGTACACACCTTTTCCACTGTCCGGGGCGTGTGTACGGCGCTTGTGGTCATCACTATGTTCGGGTCGATGCTTCTGACCAATGATACCGCCTTGTTGACTTTTCTGCCACTGGGCTGGTTTGTTCTTTCCTCCACTGGACAGGAAAAGCACACGGCGCTCCTGTTCATTCTGCAAAACTGTGCCGCCAACCTCTGCGGAATGATCACGCCCTTCGGCAATCCGCAAAATCTCTATCTTTTCAGCTATTACGGTCTTTCCATGAAAACGTTCTTTTCGGCAATGCTGCCGCCATTCATCCTGTCTACTGTTCTCATTCTCCTGTGCTGCTTAGTGTTTCCAAAAGAACAGCTTTCCGTGCCGGAAGCACAGGTCACGGTAGACTCATGCCGAGCCGTTATCTATGGTGGACTATTCTGTTTAGCCGTTGCCATGGTGCTGCGGCTGGTACCCTATGTTCTTGGTTTGACGGTCATTGTTCTGGCGCTCTGGTTTCTGGACCGGCACGCACTAAAAACCGTGGACTGGGGACTGCTGGCCACTTTCGCCGCTTTTTTCACCTTTTCCGGCAACCTTGCTCGAATGGAAGCTGTCCACATACTGTTCGCTCGCCTTTTGTCCCACGGGACCATGCTGATCTCCGCGCTTACCTGCCAGATCATCAGTAATGTCCCTGCCGCCATTTTACTCAGCCGCTTCACGCAGGATGCCTGCGGGCTTCTGGTTGGCGTCAATGTGGGCGGCGCAGGAACGCTGGTAGCTTCTCTGGCAAGCCTCATTACCTTTCGGGAATATACTCACCGCGTTCCTAATGGTGGAAAACAGTTCCTTTTTCTTTTTTCTGGGATCAGCTTTGCCTTTTTGACGATTCTTTTGGCTGCCATGTCCTTCCTGAACGGATGAGCCTTTATTGCCAGCATCTTTGGGAAAAATCCTTATTAATTTCAACAGTTCAAGATATACACACTTTGTGCGGTCTTTCAACCTGTGGAATCAATGAAATTTCATTGAAAATCCTTGTTGCTGCTCCAACTCGTGATCGTCCGGCTTGTGGCCGAGGGCGACGCGCTTTTGCCGCAGCTGCGCCAGCCGCTTGCGGTCGATTTGGACGCCGTTGGCAGCGGGGATTGGTGCATTGTCCCGAAAGATATTTCCTATGTGGTAGAGCAGCCGTGTGGCCGCCAGTATGACCGCCGGCGGACGCTGCTCGCCATGGTCAATTCGATCCATGAACATTCCTGCATAGGTATGTCCGCCGTAATTTGTTCCAGCCGCAGCTGACCGTTGGTGCGCTTGACGGCGGCGATGCTCTTGGCCCGTTCCTGCCGCAGCACTTCCTCGTCCACGTTGACGCTTTGCAGCAGGATGGACATTGCCATGTCCATCTCCACCGCCTGCTTGTAGAGCAGTGACGCGATGCGATCCTCGAAGAGCTTCAGCCGCGCGTCGATGGCAGACTGCACCGCACGGGGCAGCGTGGTGCTTTCGCCTGCGGCGAGCATATCCGCGTAGCAGTTCACCGCCTTTTCGATGAATTCATTTTTGCTGCGGCAGTTATCTTCCTGATACCACGGCTCTATTTTTCGATGAACTTCTGCACGGCGGGTGTCGGGTGGTCCTGCTTCTTCATAGCAAGGCCGATTGGGTGGTAATAGGGCTGCTGCAGGAGCGGATTTCGATTTTGTACGGGATGCGCTGCAAGATCAGGCCTGGCAGGATGCTGACGCCGAGACCCCTTTCCACCATCGCCGTGATGGCAAAATCCTCCCAGGCGGTGAAGTGGACGTCCGACTGCACATGAGCGCGCTCCAGCAAGTCGGAGACCTCGGCTTTTCCGCTGTGCTCCAGCAGCAAAAACGGCCTGACCGGCTCCCCAGCCGAGGTCAGGCAGACGCCGCTTTTACTGCGCTCCAGCAGCGTCATGCCCCATTTTTGCTCCAGATCGGCGAGCATCTTTGATGGAGGACTGCACATAATCTATCTCCCATGCTGTGCGCATCCAACGCTCCCGATGCTGTACCATGCGTTCCCTCTTTCATGAGCCGCGACGATTTTGCTGGTGAACCTCGGCAGCTTGCTGGTTCTCCGTTTTCGGAGCCGCTGAAAAAATGACACCGCACGGCAGAAATAACTCTGCCATGCGGTGCGTTTTTACTTTAATTTGGTTCGTCAGGCATGAGGGACGAGCGCGCCCTTCCGGCTCGAGCGGATGACCATGCCGATCGCAAAGCCGACGAGTGCAGGCAGCAGCCAGCCGAGGTTCTTGTCGAACAACGGCAGATATTTTTCTGCAAAGGCGATAGGCACATCGAGGCGGAGCGAAGTCTGCACCGACGCGGGCAGCGTCTTCATGCAGTCGAAAATAGCGGCTGCCCATGTACCGATCATCGTTGCGACATACACGGCACGGTCATGAGCGAAGAACTTGCCGATAAAGGCCAGCAGGATAAGTGCAATGGCCGGGGGATAGATGAGCATGAGCATCGGGACGGAATACTCGATGATGGCGCTCAGTCCAATGTTGGAAACGGCAAACGAAAACACCGTGAAGAGGATCGCCCAGGTGCGGTAGGAAATTTTGCCGTTCGTCATCTTGACAAACGTCTCCGAGCAGGCCGTGACAAGGCCGATGGAGGTCTTGAGGCAGGCAAAGGTGATGGTGAAGGCGAGGATAAACTGGCCCACGCCGCCGAGGTAATGACCCGCGATCTGCGTGAGGGCGATGCCGCCATTTTCGGACAGCTCGAAAATGCCTCTCGACTGCGCGCCGACCAGAATGGACAGCACGTAGATCAGCGCCATCAGCGCACCGGCAAGAAGACCGGAGGAGAGCACGTCCTCGGCGATGATGTCGTCGTTGTCGACACCCATGCGGCGAATGACGTCGATGACCACGATGCCGAAGGCGAGACCGGCGATGGCGTCCATCGTGCCGTAGCCCTCAATGAGCGCGGGAAAGAAGGAACCGTTCTGATAGGCCTCCGTCGGATCGACCGAGGAGATCGCCGCGCCGGGGGAGAGCAGCGCCGCGATGATCAGCACTGCGAAGAAGAACAGGAAGAGCGGATTGATGATCTTGCCGATCCAGAGGGTGATCTTACCGGGGCGCAGCGAGAAGAACAGCACGAAGGCGAAGAACGCCGCCGAAAAGACGAGCAGATACAGCCACTCCGGCGAATCCGCGCCCAGCAGGGGAGTGATGCCGGTGGTAAAGGAAACTGTTGCGCATCTCGGGATGGCGAAGAGCGGGCCGATGGTCAGGTACAGAAGGCAGGTAAAGAAAATGCCGTAGCCCTTGCCGACCTTGCTCGAGAGCGTCTGCAGGCCGTCAGAATGCGTGATGCCGATGGCGGCGACGCCGAAGATGGGGATGCCAACCGCCGTGATGATAAAGCCGATCATGGCGACGACCGCGTTGCGGCCGGCCATCTGGCCGAGATGTACGGGGAAGATCAGGTTGCCCGCGCCGAAGAACATTCCAAACAGCGTTCCGGCGACGAGAATCTTCTGCCGGAAGGTCAATTTTTTAGTAGTCATGGGATAATCAACTCCTTTGTGTTGAAAATATTACACCCTGCACTTGAAAAAGAGAAACGCTCGGTTATAATAGGTATATTACAAATCAAAATACCCTTTATAGGAGTAGGGATATGGACAGCAAAAAATTTGAAATTCTGATGACCGCCGTCAACCTCGGCAGCTTTTCCAAAGCGTCTGAGGTCGTGGGCTACACACAGTCGGGGCTGACGCACCTCATCAACGGTCTGGAGCGCGAGATCGGCATGAAGCTCATCCGGCGCGACCACAGCGGTATTTCGCTGACAGAGGACGGGGAGGCGCTGCTGCCCGCAATCCGCGAATACCTCAGCGCGACGGCGAAGCTCGAAAACCAGATCGAGACCATCACGCAAAAGCGGACGGCGACGATCCGAATCGCCGCTTATGCGAGCCTTGCCATGCACTGGATGCCGGAAATTCTGTACCGCTTCCGCCGCGTGTGTCCGGAGACCGACGTGGATCTTCGCATGGTGGACCACGAGCTCGAACCCTTTGAGCTGCTGGAGGAGGGGCGCACGGACGTCATCTTTGCCGCGCGGCAGAGCCACATCAACTGCGACTGGACACCGCTCTACTACGACGCGATGTATGCCATCCTGCCGGAGGACTATCCCACCGGCAGCGAAGAGACCTTCCCCATCGAGGAATTCGACGGAAAAGAATTCCTGATGCCCTACGGGCGCTTCGACATCGACGTGAACGCTGCGCTGAGTCCCAAAAAGGTGAAGCCGAATATCCGCCCCTGCCATGTGGACGATGAAACGGTCATCCGCATGGTCAGCAAGGGCCTTGGCATCACAATGATGACGGAGATCATGATGCGCGGGCGGACGCACGGCGTAAAGACACTGCCGGTCAGCCCGAAAACGGGACGGGAGCTCGGCATCGGTATGCACCTGAGCAAGAACACGCCAGAGGAAATTCTGCGTCTGCGCGAGTGCGTGCTTGATTTCACGCGCGAGCTGATGTGAAAATTTCCCATCCGCGATTTAGAAACGGCTGCCCCATCAAAAAAGTAAAGCAGGGCGCTTGCCTTTTAGGCAAGCGCCCTGCTTTGTCGATTTTGGGAATGTCTTATCCTTCGATTTTTGCCGAAGCCGCGCCATCACTCTTTTGCAGATGCGCATAGCGGCGCGAGGGGCGGAAGTACAGCACCGCTGCCAGCATTAGAAGCGCCGTGGTCGCAAGGCTGATGGGGAAGACCAGCATGATGTTCATAAATGTCTTGTACTGCGGGAAGACCCAGCGCAGCCAGCTCAGGCGGACGCCGCAGACGCCCAGCATCGTCAAAACGGCGGGCGGCAGTGAAATTTCAAAGCCGCGCAGGTAGCCGGAAAGCACCTCGTAGCAAAGGCTGAACAGGTGCGACGGCATGATCAGCATGAGGCGAATATAGCCCGTCTCTACCACCTGCGGGTCGCCGTTGAAGATGGTGAGCAGCGACTTTCCGAAAAAGAGGATCAGAGCGATGGCGACGCCGAGGCTGATGATGCCCTCGAGAAGACACAGCAGCAGCGTTTTCTTGCAGCGCTTGATCTCGCCCGCGCCGAAGTTCTGTCCGACGAATGTCGTGCAGGCCTGCGAGAAGGAGTTGAGGATATCGTAGGTGATGACCTCAATGTTGTAGGCCGCGCTCGATGCCGCCATGACGACCGTGCCGAGGCTGTTGATCGCGCCCTGAATGACGATATTCGCGATGGAGAACATCGCGCTCTGCACACCTGCGGGAACGCCGATGCGCAGAATTTGCTTGAGGCACAGCCCGTCGATGCGCAGCTTTTTCGGCTCAAGGCGGATGACCTTGTCCGTTTTGAGCAGGAAGACCCACAAGATTGCCGCGCTGACCGCGTTCGACAGCACCGTTGCGATCGCGACGCCGTCCACGCTCATGTGGAGCGCAGCCACGAAAAAGAGGTTCAGGATCACGTTCAGAACGCCGGAGGCCGTCAGCGCGATCAGCGGAATTTTCGTCTCGCCCACGCTGCGGAAGACCGCCGCCTCAAAGTTGTAGAGCAGGATCACCGGCAGGCCCGCAAGATAGATGCGCAGGTATAGCAGCGCCAGCGGGAACACATCGTCCGGCACATTCAGCTGATTCAGCAGCGGAACGGCGAACAGCTCACCGATGACCGCCGCGATCAAACCGCCCAGCACCGCCACAACGATAGAGGTGTGCACCGCGTGGTGCACCATCGTGTCGTTCTTTTCGCCGATGGCGTGCGCGATCGTCACGTTCGCGCCCAGCGCGATGCCGATGAACAGGTTGACGATCAGGCTGATGATCGAGCTGTTTGTGCCGACGGCCGCGACCGCCACAGTGCGGAGTTCGCCGGTAAAGTTGCCGATGACGGCGATGTCCGCGGCGTTGAACAGCTGGCTCAAAATCGCCGTGGCCGCCACCGGAATGGCAAAGCGCGGGATCTTATCCCATAGCGTTCCGTGAAGCATATCCAATGATTTTTTCTGCGATGCAGCTTTCAACTCTACTGCCCCTTTCCGCAATTTGTCTGGCCTATGATATCACGCTTTGGGCCAAATGCAAGAGGCAGAAAAGCCAGAAATGGAGCACAGTGCAAAGAATGCTTTGTTTTGCTGCGAAAAGCGCGGATACTCACAGGCATTCCTGCAAAATTTCGCAAATTTCATCACGGGTCAGCTTCTTGCAGCAGCCAGCAGTGACGTTGGTGGAATCCGCCACGGCGCGGAAGTCGGTGTCGGCGGGGATGCCAAGCTCTGCAAAGCTGGTCGGCAGACCAATTTCCTTGATGAACGCGGCCAGCGCGTCGATACCGGCGGCGGTTTCCCCGTCACTGCCCTTGGGTGCGATGCCCCAGACATTCTGAGCAAACCGCGCAAACCGCGCCGCACCAGACTTGTAGATATGGCGGTACAGAACGGGATGAATGACCGCCAGCCCCGCGCCGTGGTTGCAGTCGGTGTAAGCGCCGAGCTGATGCTGGATCTGATGCGCCTGAAAATCCGTGACCTTGCCGATCTTCAGCACGCCGTTCTCTGCCATGGCGGACGCCCACGCCAGCTTCGCTTCTGGCGTCGTAATTTTCAGGATCGGTCAGCAAAATGCGGATGTTGTGGATGACGCTGCGCATGACGGCCTCATTGATATCATCGGAGAGGTTGTTTTCATCTATAAATACCGGTTGTAACAACCGGTCAAGAGGTTTTTGAGGAAAAAACACAATTTTTACGCAGCAGAGAGGGATTACCATGCGCTACACCATGATGCAGGTCTGCAAGGAAACGGGCATGACCTATCAGGCCTTAAAATTTTACTGCAACGAGGGGCTTGTCCCCAACGTCAAGCGCGACAAAAACAACCGCCGCGTGTTTGACGAGCGGGACGTCGCGTGGATCAGCAGCCTGACGCGCTTGAAAAAATGCGGCATGAGCATTCAGGAGATGGAGGACTACCTCGCCCTCTGCCTGCAAGGCGAGCGCACCATCCCGCAGCGCAAGATCCTGCTGGCGCAGAAGCAGGAGGCGCTACGCGCAGGCATTCGGGAATTGCAGGACAGCGTCGCCTACATCGACTGGAAGCAGAATTTTTACGACGAAGTGCTCTCCGGCAAGCGGCCGTATGAGAGCAATCTTATTCGGGTGGAAAAATAGGCGCAAGGCTGGCGTCAGCATAAAAAGCAGGAGGCGTACCGCTCGGTATCGCCTCCTGCTTGTATTTCTGCCGTATTTCACCCCAGCGCCACGTCGAGCACCATCATCAGGCTGAAACCCACGGCGAAGAACACCGTTCCGATGTTGGAGTGCGCGCCCTGCGACATTTCGGGGATCAGCTCTTCGACGACGACATAGAGCATCGCGCCCGCGGCAAAGCTCAGAAGATACGGCAGCGCCGGAACGATGAGCGACGCGGCGAGTATCGTCAGCACCGCGCCGATGGGCTCGACGATGCCCGAGAGCACGCCGCCCCAGAAAGCTCTTGCTTTGCCCATGCCCTCGGCGCGCAGCGGGAGCGAAATGATCGCCCCCTCGGGAAAATTCTGGATCGCGATGCCGAGTGAGAGCGCCAGCGCGCCCGCCGCCGTGATCTGCGCGCTGCCGGAGAGATAGCCCGCATACACCACGCCGACGGCCATGCCCTCGGGGATGTTGTGCAGTGTGACGGCCAGCACCATCATCGTCGTGCGCTGGAGTTGGCTCTTCGGCCCCTCGACCTGCCCGCTCTTGGCGTGCAGGTGCGGGACGACGTGGTCGAGCAGCAGCAAAAAGAGAATGCCGACCCAAAAGCCGAGAAACGCCGGCAGAAACGAGAGTTTCCCCATCGCCGACGACTGCTCGATGGCGGGGATCAGCAGGCTCCACACCGAGGCTGCGACCATCACGCCCGCGGCAAAGCCTGTTAGCGAGCGCTGCACAGCGTCGCTGAGCGACTTTTTCATGAAGAACACGCACGCCGCGCCGAGCGACGTGCCGAGAAATGGGATCAAAATGCCGTAAAATGCTTCCATATCGTTCACCTTTTCCCGCGCAGTGTGTCCGCGCGGGCTATCATTTTTTGATTAAACATATCTAACTGCTGGGGATAGTATACCAGCGAAAGCCGCGGGATGCAAGTGCCGCGGGACACAGAATGGGAACAGTCTGTCGCAGCGGATGGGGCGAGAAAGCGTATGTAGCAAAGAAAATATCGCGAAAAATTTGCAAACCGCTCTTGCAATGCGAAAATCGCTGTGCTACAATACGCAAAGTCGATCACTTTCCCGAAGGCAAGCGGGAAAGCAGGATATATTATTGGAAAGCTGCCCTGCGGCGGCTTTTCAAAAGACTGCGAGTTAGAGCGAACTAACCGCTTGTGCCGCGCCGGTGGGAACATCATATCAATAGGAACAGTGCCGCCTGATTTCAGGCGGCACTGCTTTTTGCGTTTTCGTGAAAAACAAAATGTTCAAACTTCCCTTTAGTTTTTTTAGGTTGGCGGGCAATAACGACCTCGTTCCAAGCGGCAGCCTCGTCGGCAACAGCGGCGACATGTTCTACATCACAAACACCCACTGCCTGCTGACGCTTTCCGGCGTGAACATCGTCAACAATGACGCGGACGGTGCGCTGCTGCGCGTGGTCGGCAACAGTGCTAGCTGCGGCTGAGGCACGGCCGGCAGCAACGGTGCGCAGGTCGAATTCACCGCGGACGGCCAGACGCTTTCTGGCGACATCATCGTCGATGCCATCTCGACGCTCACGATGACGATGAAAAACGGCAGCACCTTCACCAGCACCATCAACATCGTCGACAATGCCGAGGGCGGCACCGCCGACAGCGACAACGCGGTCGTCACGATTGAGAACGGCTGCACGTGGAACCTGACCGGCAACTGCACGCTTACGAGCCTCACCAACAACGGCACCATCAACTTCAACGGCTATACCATCACGCTGGCCGACGGCACGGTGCTGAAGTGAGCCCGCTTTACCCCTGCTGCTGTATATACTCCTCAATGGTGCGCAGGAAGGCCTCTCCGTAGCGGGAGGCCTTCCGCTCGCCGACTCCCGAGACCTCAAGAAGCTCTGAGAGCGAGCGCGGCGCTTTCTCCGCCATGTCGGCGAGCGTTGCGTTCGAAAAGATGACGTAGGCGGGGACGCTCTCACGTTTGGCAAGCTCCGCGCGCTGGGCGCGCAGCGCCTCGTAAAGGCTTCCTTTCTCGAATTCGTCCGAAAACGCGCCGCGCGGGCGCTTTTTCTCTGTCTTCGGCTCCACCCGCTTCTGCATCAGCACGCATTCGCCGTCAAAGAGCACGGCGGATGCTTTTTTTGTGGGCCGGAGCGTCGAATAGCGCTGGTCGACCTCGAGATATCCCGCGGATTCGAGGTATTCGATGTACCGCTCGATGACGCTCGGCGATGTCTTATCCATGAGACCATAGGTCGACAAGCTCGCAAGGCCGAGCGACAAAAGCCGCTGGTCGCGGCTTCCTCGCAGGACCTGAATGACGAGCGTTTTGCCGACGTAGTACCCCAGCCGCTCGCGGATGCGCATGACGCACGATAAGATCATCTGCGCCGAGAGCGTGATGTCCTCGGTCTGGTAGGTCGCTTTACAGTTCGAGCAGTTCCCGCAGCTTGCGGGGTGTATCTGGCCAAAGTAGTCAAGCAGCCGTCCGCGCAGGCAGTCGACGGATTTGCAGTACCCCGTCATCGCCTGTAAGCGCTCGTAGTCGTGCTTGCGCACAAGCGCAGCGTCCTCCTCCGAAAGCTGGTCGGCTCCGCCGTTTTCGATGAGAAAGCGCGCGGTCTCCACGTCAGCGGGCGCGAAGAGCAGGATGCAGTCGGCATTCTCGCCGTCGCGTCCGGCGCGGCCCGCCTCCTGATAGTAGGCCTCAAGGCTCTTCGGCATGTTGTAATGGATGACAAAGCTGACGTTTGACTTGTCGATGCCCATGCCGAAGGCGTTCGTCGCGACCATGACGGTCTTGCGGTCAAACTGGAAATCGTCCTGATTCTGCTGCCGCTCCTCATCTGTGAGGCCCGCGTGATAGCGCGTGGCGGCGATGCCGCGGTCACACAGGCTGTCGCACACGCGCTCGACCGCCGCGCGCGTTGCACAGTAGACGATACCGCTTCTGCCTCTTCGCTCGTCAATGAGTGCGGCGAGGGCGGAAAACTTGTTTTTCGGGCGGCGCACGTCGAAATAGAGGTTCGGACGGTCGAAGCCCGTCACGATGCGGTACGGGCTTTGCAGCTGCAAGAGCCGCAGGATATCAGACTGCACCTGCTTTGTCGCCGTCGCGGTGTAGGCCGCGACAATGGGTCTGCGCGGCAGGGCATTGATGAAATCGACAATGCCGAGGTAACTCGGGCGGAAGTCCTGTCCCCACTGCGAAATGCAGTGTGCCTCGTCCACAGCGAGAAACGACACGTCCATCTCCTGCATCAGCGATAAAAAGCTGTTCGTTTCCAACCGCTCGGGCGCGACGTAGATGAGCTTGTAGGCACCCTTGCGCGTGCGGGCGTAGACCGTGCGGATCTGCTCGCCTGTCAGCGAGCTGTTGATGTACGCCGCGGGAACGCCCGCGCTCTTGAGCGCTGCGACCTGATCCTTCATCAGCGAGATGAGCGGCGAGACGACGAGCGTGATGCCCGGCAGGAGCAGTGCAGGGATCTGATAGCAGAGCGACTTGCCCCCGCCCGTCGGCATGACGCACAGCGCATCGCGCCCGGAGAGAATGGAGTCGATGAGTTCCTCCTGCCCCGCGCGAAACGCGCTGTGGCCGTAATATTGCTTTAAGATGCTGTACTTGTCCATGAAAAAGTGTTCCGTTTCCTGTTTTTTCTATGATGTTACCCCATCGGGAAGAAATTGTCCACGGAAAATTCAGAAAGGAAAAAGGAGGGGGATCGCCGCGGCTTGACATTGCTGTTTCCTTGTGCTATAGTCCCTCTTGCTCGCTCGGAGGGCGCGCTGTTCGAAAGAAACGGCAGCCGGATAAGGCGCAGGCTGAAATGCCTGTTCCTTATCCGGCTTTTTTGTTGACAGCAGGAAACGACAATGGACCTTTTGCGTGGAAATATCAAAACGCTTTACTTCAAATACTTGTCGGCGGCGTTCGGCAGCGCGCTGATCTCCAGCATCTACGGCATCGTCGATATGGCGATGGTCGGGCAGTATCAGGGCCCCGACGGCACGGCGGCGCTGGCTGTGGTCGCGCCGGTGTGGAACGTCATTTACAGCATTGGCCTTCTCATGGGCATCGGCGGCAGCGTGATCTTCAGCACGAAGCACGGCAGTGGTATGAGCGGCGACGGCGAGGACGAGCAGTATTTTACCGCGGCGGTCATCGGCTCGGTCATTCTGGCGGCGCTCGCGTGGGTCGGGCTCATCCTCTTTGAGCGCCCGCTTTTGACGTTTTTCGGTGCGGACGAGACGTTGCTCGCCCTCGCGCAGCGGTACATGATCCCCGTTAAAGTTGTATTCCCGCTGTTCCTCTTCAATCAGATGCTCGCGGCATTTCTGCGCAACGACGGCGCGCCCGCACTTGCGACGCTTGGTGTGCTGTCGGGCGGCATCTTCAATGTGTTCGGCGACTGGTTCTTCGTCTTCCCATGCGATATGGGCGTTTACGGCGCGGGTCTTGCCACGGCGCTGGGCTCGGCGGTGTCGTTCCTCGTGATGCTGACGCACTTTGCGAGCAGGAAGAACACGCTGCGCCTCGTGAAACCAAAGAGGCTTGCGCGCAAGCTGTGGAAGATCGCCGTCACGGGCTTTTCGAGCTTTTTTATCGACGTGGCGATGGGTATTCTGACTGTGCTCTTCAACCGCCAGATCATGCAATACCTCGGCTCGGACGCGCTCGCAATCTACGGCCCCATCATCAACGTCAGCACATTCGTCCAGTGCTGCGCGTACAGCGTCGGACAGGCATCCCAGCCCATCATTTCGACGAATTTCGGCGCGGGGAAAGAGGCTCGCATCCGCGAGACGCTGCGATATGCGCTGTGGACGGTCGTATTTTTCGGCGTTTTCTGGACGGCGCTGAGCGTGGCGTGCCCGAATCTCTACATCCGCATTTTTATGAGCCCGACGGAGACGATCTTGGCGATGGCCCCGGCCATCATCCGCGCGTATGCGATCTCATTCCTGCTGCTGCCGTTCAACATCTTCTCGACGTATTATTTCCAGGCCATCTTACAGCCGAAGGCGGCGTTTATCGTGTCGGTCGCGCGCGGACTCGTCATCAGCGGTGCACTGATCCTGATGCTGCCGCTTCTTGCGGGCGCGGATTCGCTCTGGTTCGCCATGCCCATCACGGAGCTTGTCACCGCCGTTTACGCTGCGGCGTGCATCCGCAGATACACCGCGCGGCTCGACGCAAAAGCCGCTTGACGAAGTGCGGCCACCGCCGTATAATCATGGCGGAATTTTAACGAACAGGAGCCAAAATGTAACCATGCAGCTTGATCGACCGCACGGGCAGATGTCCGATTCGTTCCTGATGTCCGCGTTTATCATTTTATCCGGCGGATTGCAGGACGCCTATACCTATTGCTGCCGCGACAAGGTGTTTGCCAACGCGCAGACGGGCAACATCGTGCTGATGAGCACACACCTTTTTGCAGGCGACTGGGCAGGTGTTTTCCGCTATTTTGTGCCGGTGATCTCGTTTATGGCGGGTATTTTTGTGGCGGAATGCGTCCACCGCCGCTATAAGTGCATGGAAAAGGTGCACTGGCGCCAGCTCATCATTCTGGCTGAGATCGTGCTGCTGTTTTTTGTCGGCTTCCTGCCGCAGGAGGTCAACACCTTTGCAAACGCGCTCGTCTCGTTCGTCTGCGCGATGCAGGTGCAGACCTTCCGCAAGGTGCGCGGCCACGCCTACGCGAGCACCATGTGCATCGGCAACATGCGCAGCGGCACCGAGGCGCTGTGCGTCTACTTCCACACGCACGACCGCGAGGTGCTGAAAAAGGCGCTGACGTATTTTGGCGTCATCGGTATTTTTGCCGTCGGCGCGGGGCTTGGCAGCGTCCTGACGGCGTGTTTTGCCGAAAAGGGCATCTGGGTGTCCTGCCTGCTGCTCGCAGTCAGTTTTTTGATGATGTTTGTGCGCGAGGAAGAGAAGAAATAAGAGGCTTTTTGAAAGATGGCTCTGTATGCAGATTGGTTTCTGCATGCTTTTGTAAAAAAAGGAGAGGACGCTGCTGCGTTCTCTCCTTTTCCTTTTGCATTCGTTACGCGAGCGGCTTGCCGCTGAAGACGGGGAAGATGTTGAACTCACCGTAGTCGGCGATGCGGTCCGTGTGCTTGAGCGGCGTGACGCCGCGCTCCATCGGCAGGCCGTCGAACACACTCTGCATGCCGCCGCGGCCGTCGATGCCGGCGCCGATCAGAATGCTGACCTCGTCGAGTAGCCACGCGGCGAGGAAGCCTGCGTTGATGTGTTCGCCGCCGACCGCGGCGGCTCTCTTGACGTCAAACTCCGCGGCGAGAATTTCGCACGCGCGCTTCAAGTCGACGTGTTCCTTGCCGCAGGCGATCCACGAGATGTGCTTGCCGTTGAGATACACAAGGTACTCCTTGCTGACCTGCTCGCTCGTCAGGATGAGCAGCGGACGCTCGTCTTCGGCGCTCTCACCCCAGAGGAGCGTGCCGTGGGTGTCAACGACGATCTCGTAGCCCTCGGCGTCGGCGGCCTTGGAAAAGGCCTCTCTGCCAAGTGCTTCGGCGGTCTTGGCCTCAAACTTTCCGGGCAGCGCCATTTCGAGCTCCGCGGTCACGCGGCCGCTGATACGTGTGGGCGCGTCCAGCGCGTCGAGCGTGTCGTAATATTCCTGCACGCCGGGCAGGTGTTCGGTCATGGCGCAGTCGATGCGACCATCGACCGAGGTCATCATGTGGCATACGATATAAGGCTTGATCATGGGATATTCCTCCTCAAAAAACTGTTGCTCTTAAAGTTCACTGATACTCTACAACTTAAAGTACACTTTCAGCCAAGAGGGTTTCGAAAATTTTTTCGATAGTCCGTTACAAAAGCTTGCACGCTTGACAGAAAGAAAATGGCACCATATAATATATAGAACATACGTTTTAGATGACGCGGCGGGGAGGAAGCTCAATGTATTTTGCTTACGGGGAAAAGGAGACCGACTATCTGAAAAAGAAGGATAAGCGCATGGCCGAGGTCATCGACCGCATCGGCCATGTCGAGAGAAAAGTGGATACTGACCTCTTTTCCGCCGTCGTGCACCACATCGTCGGCCAGCAGATCTCGACCAAGGCACAGGAGACGATCTGGCAGCGGATGCTGTCCGCACTCGGCGAGGTCAACGCCAAGACGGTCCTCGCCGCGGGTGTTTCCAAGCTCCAATCACTCGGCATGACGTTTAGAAAGGCGGAGTACATCACGGATTTTGCCGAAAAGGTCCGCACCGGCGCATTCGATTTAGAAGGTATCTGGCAAAAAAGCGACGAGGAGGCTATCCGGGAGCTTTCGTCCCTCAAGGGCATCGGCGTGTGGACGGCGGAGATGATTTTGCTCTTCTGCATGCAGCGTCCGGATGTGTTGAGCTGCGACGACCTTGCCATCCAGCGGGGGCTGCGCATGGTGTACCACCACCGAAAGATTGACCGAGGGCTCTTTGAAAAGTACCGCCGCCGCTTTTCGCCCTATGGCAGCGTGGCGAGCCTGTATCTCTGGGCAGTGTCCGGCGGCGCGATCCCCGAGCTGCACGATTACGCGCCGAAAGAGAAGAAATGAGGCGAGGACGATGACTTACACCCAGCATTATGATTCGCCGCTCGGCGGCATCCTGCTTGCGGCGGACGAAGAGGGCTTGACGGGCCTGTGGTTCGACGGGCAGAAATATTTTGCCCGCTCGCTGCCAAAAGAGTATGCCGAGAGCGAGACGCCTGTTTTGTGCGAGGCCAAGCGCTGGCTCGATATCTACTTTTCGGGCCGCGAGCCGGACTTCACGCCGCCGCTCCACCCCGTGGGTTCGGCATTCCAGCAGGCAGTATGGGCGCTGCTGCTGGAAATTCCCTACGGTGAAACGACGACCTACGGCGCGCTTGCGCGAAAGCTGGCGGAGAAGCAGGGCCTAACGCACATGTCTGCGCAGGCCGTCGGCGGTGCGGTGGGGCACAACGATATTTCGCTCATCATCCCCTGCCACCGCGTGGTCGGCGCGAGCGGCAGCCTGACCGGCTACGCAGGCGGCGTCGACAAAAAGATCAAGCTGCTCGAGCTTGAAAGGGCGGATATGAAGTCCTTTTTCGTGCCGAAAAAGGGGACCGCGCTGTAAAACAAAAGAAAAGGCATTCCGCGCGATAGCTGGGTGTACGTAAGACAGTATTGCGCCGAGATTTAAGAAGCGGCACGAAACCGCATGGAGCTGATCGTGCCGAAGCTGGCAAAGCAGTACGGCGTGACCGAGCAACTGAAAGCCGATAATCAAATGGAATGGGTGCGGCAGATGAACGCTTGCAAGGCACAGGCAGAGGAGATTGTGAAAGCGGAATTGATTTATGATTGAGCGAGGAAGTCCGGGCAGAAAACTGTTCGGACTTTTCTCATATAGTCCAAAGTTGCGGTAGAACTGTTCACAAGTTTTATGGTATAATTTGAATACGAAAAGTGAGCAACAAATCTGGAAGCTGCAAAGGAGTGATTGCCATGAAAAAGAAACAATTCACCATTTTAGCTCTTGTATTGGTCGTTATAGTTGTCGTAGCCGCACTTATCTTAAACAGTAACAGGCCCTATAAGCCAACGTCATTTGTTGTTGATGGAGATAATTGGTCGGCCACGGTCGTTGATGGAAGTTCCATACGGCTGGAACTTAATAATAACAGCAAAGAATGGTCGATTATATCGGAACCAGAGACTTTCGTAAGCGATTTTCATACTATTACGGAAAATATTTCAGAGTTTCACATCATTGCTTTGAATGACGGAGAGGGAGAAATGGTGTTCCAATGTACAAAAGACGATGGTAGCACCGCCCAATATATCCTTGCACTTTCTATCTCACGACATCAGAAAATCCATCTCCAAATCGATTCACTTTCCTTCAAAGAGCACGCGTAACAATTCCAGTTTGGCGAACTGATAAAATCCCTTTAGGAACTAAAGGGCGCACTTCTATACTCTCTATCGAGAGTAGTGCGTCCTGCGGAGCTTCATTCCCGGTCAGCAGAAGAAAACTGCCCGACCGAGAATGTTGCGTCACTTCGTTCCGTCAAGGTGGCTACACCCCCTTGCGCCGCTAAAGCGGCTATCCCCTGTGGACTTGCCGTCCGCAAACGGTTTTGACAAACCGTTCGCCGCCAGCAAGTTTGAAAATCAAGAATCTTAATTTGATAAAGGAGTGTGATTCTATGAAAAAGAAATTACCCATAATCCTCTTGGGTGTTATTTTGGCTTGTGTGTTGGTTTTCGGTTTCCTTTATGCAAACAATGACATTGGTAAAACCGCAAACAGTTTAGAAGCAGACATTCGCCAATCTCAAAAAATTTTGGATGATTGGATTGTTGATGGAAGCATTTCCGACACAATGGCTGCATTTATTTCTTACCCACAGGACAAGACAGACCACACTTTTTCTGTCTATGTAAATCGCCCTGGCTTGTCTTTTGGATATTTCTTCCGTGGTGGTGGAGATATAGTTGAGGTTGATGATTACATTGCAGAGTTTGTTGTTGAGGGAAATAACGAAAGGGCATTTATCTCAATGAATACCCAAAATATTGTTCGACTTGAAGTAGATGATGGCAACGGCATTCAGGTGATTGATATTGATAGTGGCAAGCCTTTCGCCATTGTCCTGCCCCTCAATGTAGGAAACATCTGTTTCTATGATACGAATGGAAATGTTGTGGAATATCTTCGCCAACAACTTTGACCAACTTCAATTTACCGAACTGAACACAACAACTGAATACCGAAAAACTGACCGTTGACTGGTCGCAATCTGCGAAAAGTTGACGGTCTTTTTTTATCCCCATTTTCAAAAAAGGAGGTCACGAAAAATGGCAAAACCGAAAAACCTTGAACAGCTCCGAGCCGAAAAGGAACAGGTCGAGACACAGCTTGCACAGGAACAGCACAAGCTGGAGCGTCTGGAGAACAGAAAGAAGTATCTGGAGAAAGGCGAGAGACAAAAGCGCACCCATCGTCTTTGCAATCTGGGCGGCACGATTGAGAGCCTTGCCCCGGAGTTCAAAGATCTCACACGCACCGAAATGACGGAGCTGATGGAGTACATCTTTTCTCTGCCCGAAGTCCAGCGAGCCGTCCGTCACATGGCGATTACCCACATCAACCAAGCGAGCAGAGGAAAGGAGCAGAAAGCCGATGGCAATATTCCACTTCACCGTCACCCAGACCAAACGCAGTAAAGGTCAGTCCGCTATCGCTTCTGCCGCCTACCGTTCCGGCGAAAGGCTGTATAGCGAGTATTACGGCGAGTACAGCGACTACACCCGAAAGGGCGGCGTGATATGCTCCGACATTCTCCTGCCGTCCCATGCACCGAAAGAATACGCAGACCGTCAGACCCTATGGAACGCCGTGGAAAAAGCCGAGCGTGGAAAGACGGCACAGCTTGCATACAGTTTTGAGATTTCCTTGCAGAATGAGTTTTCCCTTGAAGAAAACATCGCTCTGGCAAGGAAATTTTTGTTGGAGCAGTTTGTGAGCCGTGGCATGACCGTTGATGTTTCCTTTCACGAAAAGGAGCATGAGGACGGCGGCACACCCAACCCCCATTTTCATTTCCTCTGTCCTATCCGTCCCATCGAGCAGGACGGCACATGGGGACTAAAGCAACGCCGAGTGTATGCGCTGGACGAGGACGGCAACCGCATCCGAGACCAGAACGGAGAGTTTGTTTTCAATGCCGTTCCCACTACCGACTGGGGCAGTCCCGAAACGCTGGAACACTGGCGGCAGACATGGGCTGAAATGTGCAACGCCAAGTTTGCGGAGAAAGGTCTTACTGTCCGTATCGACCACCGAAGCTATGAACGGCAGGGCGTGGATTTACTTCCCACCATCCATGAGGGCGCAACCGTCCGGGCAATGGAGAAGAAAGGCATACGCACCGAAAAGGGAGAGTTCAACCGCTGGATCAAAGCCACCAATGCCGTTATCCGGGACATCAAGAAGAAAATCGCTCTCCTGTTCGATTGGA
>ONZY01001272.1_pt1 | contig 19199 bp, 20 predicted proteins | sample 1671451 | NCBI WGS metagenome assembly ONZY01 (sample SAMN06348158, study PRJEB24527) | human gut metagenome | biome: human gut; feature: ankylosing spondylitis patient; material: feces | host: Homo sapiens | place: China | collected 2015-10 | reverse complement strand
ATATTTATAAAAAAATTCAAATTAACACTTTACAGGACAAAAAAAATTGCTATAATGAAACATAACGAATATTTTACAGCGAGGTAAAAGATATGATTAAGGTAGGAATTATTGGTGCAACAGGATATGCCGGAAATGAGCTGGTAAGACTGTTACTGGGACATAAGGATGCAGAGATTGTGTGGTATGGTTCAAGAAGTTATATTGACCAGAAATATGCAGATGTATACAGAAATATGTTTCAGATTGTTGATGCGGTCTGCATGGATGATAACATGGACGAACTTGCAAAGCAGGTTGATGTCATTTTCACAGCGACACCGCAGGGCTTATGTGCTTCTTTAGTAAATGAAGAAATTTTATCCAATACAAAGATTGTTGATCTGAGTGCGGATTTCCGTTTAAAAGATGTGAGTATTTATGAACAGTGGTATAAGCTGGAGCATAAAGCACCGCAGTACATTGATGAAGCGGTTTACGGCTTATGCGAAATCAACAGAAACCAGATTACCGAAAAAACAAGAATTGTAGCAAATCCCGGCTGCTATACAACAACCTCGATTCTTACCTTATATCCAATGGTAAAAGAAGGGCTGATTGACCCGGATACCATTATTATTGATGCAAAGAGCGGTACATCAGGCGCAGGACGCGGCGCAAAGGTTGCCAATCTTTTCTGCGAAGTCAATGAAAGCATGAAAGCATACGGTGTCGGCACACACAGACATACACCGGAGATTGAAGAACAGTTAGGTTATGCCTGCGGTAGAAATGATTTGAAACTCATTTTCACACCACACCTTGTTCCGATGAACCGCGGTATTTTAGTAACGGCATATGCAAATCTGGCAAAGGACGTTACATACGAAGAAGTAAAAGCAGTTTACGATAAATATTATAAGGAAGAAACATTTGTCAGAGTGCTGGAAAGGGACATCTGCCCGGAAACACGCTGGGTAGAAGGCAGTAACTTTGTGGACATCGGATTTAAGATTGAGCCGAGAACCCACCGTCTGATTATGATGGGTGCACTTGATAACCTTGTAAAGGGTGCGGCAGGTCAGGCTGTACAGAATATGAACTTATTATTTGGATTACCGGAAACAGAAGGGCTTATGGCAGCACCGATGTTCCCGTAGAAGTGTGAACAAGATTCCATTACAGGGAAAACGCCTCAACGTGTTACTTGACTTCGGCTTATTTCCCTGTAACGGAATCAGGTTACAATATTTGCAGAATGAGGAGAAATGCGAAAATCCTTAAATTGAAGATTTTCGCATAGCACTTTGTGCCGCAGGCGTCACAAAGCTGCTCTTATCGCAGAACTGAATAAATTCAGTTCGCGATTCCTCCGGCATTAGAATGCCTGCGGAATGGAGTGTAATATGGAAAGCATTAAAGGCGGCGTGACTGCGGCAAAGGGATTTTGTGCGGCAGGTTTAAACGCAGGAATAAAAAATAACGAAAAAAAAGATATGGCGATGGTTTACAGTGAAAAGCCATGTGTAACAGCAGGAACATTTACAACAAATAAGGTTTTTGCAGCGCCGGTAAAGTGGGATAAGGACATTGTGGCAAATTCACCATTTGCACAGGCAGTAGTTGTCAACAGCGGTGTTGCTAATGCCTGTACCGGAAAAGAGGGCGATGACGCGTGTGCGGCAGAAGCAAAGGCTGTATCCGAAGCATTACAGGTTCCGGAAAGTGCGGTATTGGTTGCCTCTACCGGTGTTATCGGCGCACAGCTTCCAATGGATAAAATCTGTGCAGGAATTAAAGAACTTCCAAAGAAGCTTGGCAGTTCATTAGAGCATGGCACACTGGCGGCAGAAGCCATTATGACGACAGATACCGTGGATAAGCAGATTGCCGTACAGATTGAGGTTGGCGGAAAGACGGTTACAGTCGGCGGTATGTGTAAGGGAGCCGGCATGATTCATCCGAACATGGCAACCATGCTGTGTTTTGTGACAACCGATGCGTGCATTAAAAAAGATGCTTTGCAGAAAATGACAAAAGCGATTGTCAGCGATACTTTTAATATGATTTCCGTGGACGGCGATACTTCAACAAATGATACCGTTCTGGTGCTTGCAAACGGCATGGCGGAAAATGATATTATTACCGAAGACAGCAAGGATTATCAGACATTTTATGATGCACTGTTTTATGTACTGCGTGAGCTTTCTAAAAAGATTGCAGGTGACGGTGAGGGCTGTACCTGTCTGTTTGAAGTGCAGGTAAAAAATGCGTCAACAAAAGAACAGGCAAAGGTGCTTGCAAAGTCGATTGTTACTTCAAGTCTTACAAAAGCGGCAATTTTCGGTCACGATGCGAACTGGGGCAGAATCCTCTGTGCAATGGGCTATTCCGGTGCGGACTTAGAACCGGAAAAAGTAGATATTTACTTTGAAAGTGAAGCCGGAAAGTTAAAAATTGTGGAAAACGGAAAAGCAACCGATTACAGTGAAGAAAAAGCAACAGAAATCTTATCAAAGAATCCGGTTATTGCTATTGCAGATGTAAAAATGGGAAATGAAGAAGCAACCGCATGGGGCTGTGATTTGACATTTGACTATGTAAAAATTAACGCGGATTACCGCTCATAATGAAGTTTCGTATTAAAGATACGGCAACGGAAATATTTTGCGGCGGCAGGTAAAAATACTGTTAAAAGTGTATATTAAAAATGGAGAGAACAGACATGGAAATGAATGAAGAATTGAAAAAAGCGCAGGTTCTGGTGGAAGCGCTTCCATATATCCAGAAATTTAACAGAAAGATTATCGTTGTCAAATACGGCGGCAGTGCAATGGTTGACGAAGAATTAAAAAGAAAAGTCATTCAGGACGTTGTACTGTTAAAGCTGGTAGGCTTTAAGCCGATTATCGTACACGGCGGTGGCAAGGAAATCAGCAAATGGGTTGAAAAATCCGGCATGGAACCGCATTTCTTAAACGGACTGCGCGTAACCGATGAGCCGACAATGGAAATCGCCGAAATGGTTTTAAATAAGGTCAATAAAAGCCTTGTATCCATGATTGAAGAACTCGGCGTCAAGGCCTGCGGTATCAGTGGTAAAGACGGTGGCATGTTAAAGGTGGATAAAAAGCTTTCCGGCGGCGAAGACATCGGCTATGTAGGTGAAGTCAAGGAAGTGGATACAACACTGCTTCATACACTGTTAAAGGACGATTTCCTTCCGGTTATCTGCCCGATTGGATATGATGATAATTTCCATGCTTACAATATTAATGCCGATGATGCGGCATGTGCCATTGCAAGAGCAGTTAACGCAGAAAAGCTGGCATTCCTTACGGATATTGAGGGCGTTTACAGAGATTACAACGACAAGTCTTCCCTGATTTCAGAGCTTTCAACAGATGAAGCCAGAGAACTGCTTGCGGGCGGTACAATCGGCGGCGGAATGCTTCCGAAGCTGAACAACTGCATTGATGCGATTGAACACGGCGTATCCCGTGTCCATATCTTAGACGGCAGAATTCCGCACTGTCTGTTACTTGAAATCTTTACAAACAAAGGTATCGGTACAGCGATTTTAAGCAACGAAGCAGAACGTTTTTATGATACAAACATTTAACGAAAATTTCGGAGGAAAAAATGGATACAAAGACAATTATTGAAACAGCCGAGGAGCATTTGATTCATACCTACAACCGTTACCAGATTGTACTGGATAAAGGGGACGGTGTGCATTTATACGACACAGACGGCAAGGAATATCTGGATTTCGGTGCCGGTATTGCCGTATTTGCATTAGGATATAACAATAAAGAATATAATGATGCCTTAAAGGCACAGATTGACAAGCTGGTACATACATCGAACTACTTTTACAACGAACCGGCGGCAAAGGCGGCAAAAATGCTGACCAAAGCGACCGGAATGGACAGAGTATTTTTTACCAACAGCGGTACGGAAGCTGTTGAAGGTGCGATTAAGCTTGCAAAGAAATATGCGTATTTAAAGGATGGCTCAACCGACCATGAAATTATTGCAATGGAACATTCTTTCCACGGCAGAAGCATGGGTGCGCTTGCCGTAACAGGCAACAAGCACTATCAGGAAGCCTTTGGACCGATGATTCCGGGAATCCGTTTTGCACAATACAACAATCTGGAAAGCGTAAAGGAACTTGTAAATGAAAAGACCTGCGCGATTATTTTTGAAACCGTTCAGGGAGAGGGCGGCGTTTATCCGGCAAAGAAGGAATTTATCGAAGGTGTCAGAAAGCTTTGTGACGAAAAGGGTATCCTTTTAATTTTAGATGAAATTCAGTGTGGCATGGGCAGAACCGGTTCGATGTTTGCTTATCAGCAGTACGGTGTGAAGCCGGATATTGTAACGGTTGCCAAGGCTTTAGGCTGTGGTGTGCCGGTCGGAGCATTTGCGGCAAAGGATGAAGTAGCAAAAGCCCTGGTTCCCGGCGATCACGGCACAACTTACGGCGGAAATCCGCTGGCTTGTGCGGCGGCAGTCAAGGTATTTGAACTGTTTGACAGCTTAAAGGTGTTAGACAATGTAAAAGAAGTTGGCGCATATTTAGCTTCCGAGCTGGATAAAATTGTGGCTGAATACGATATTGCGACAGAGCGCAGGGGAATGGGTCTGATTCAGGGCTTACAGCTTAGTGTCAATCCAAAAGACGTGATTGCAAATGCACTCGATAACGGACTGATTTTATTCTCAGCCGGAACAAATGTCATTCGTTTTGTACCACCGCTTGTTATTACAAAGGCAGATGTGGACGAGATGATTGTCAGACTGAAAAAATCTTTGGATTCTTGCAGATAAGACTTTTTAAAAGAGAAAATACATGCTATAATTAATTGTTATATTAAGACTTGTACCCGCGGTGCAGGTCTTAATATTTGCTTATAAACCCCGTGAAATCATGGAAAGGTAAATTAATTGGTATGAAGATTTTAAAAAGAGTAACAGCAGTTTTGCTCACAGCAGTTGTTGCCGTTTCGTTTACGGCATGCGGCGGACGCAGTGAACATGCAAAAAAGCTGAATATAGATACAGCCGTTTCGATTAATATCTGGTATCAGGACGATGCATATACATCGTATCTGGACTATATCGCACAGCAGTTTCATAAGGCAAATGAATTTATTACGGTCAATCCGGTGAAAGTAGAGGAAAATAACCTGCTGGATGCCGTTTATAACGGCAGCATTGCGCAGAATAATGTGGCAGATGTATATCTTATGGAAGCATCGGATATGCAACGCGCATATTTAATGGGGCTGACGGCGGAAAATGATGCGTATACACAGTACTATTCACAGAAGCATTTTCCGGTGACGGCAGTTAATGCGGCGTGCTATGAAGGAAAACTTTACGGCTATCCGGTCACATTTCATACGGCAGTCATGGTGTATAATAAAAAATATGCCACAGCGCCGGAAAATTTTGAGCAGATTGAAGCATTTTTAAATTCATATCAGGTCACAGATGAAAATAAAGATGTCAACATGATTGTAGGCTGGGATACACAGGATTTGTGGACAAATTACGCATTTGGCGGAAGTTATGTGGATAACGGCGGCGCGCAGGGTGAGGACGCTGAAAGCGATGTCCAGACAGAAGCGTTAAAGGCGGCGATGACAGAGTATGCGGCGCTTCAGAATACTTTTGGAATTGTAGATAAAACACAGGAAGAATATAAGCAGATGTTTATAAACAATCAGCTTATTTATACAATACTGGATTCCACGCAGTTAGCGGACTTAAATGCTTGCGGTGTGGATTACGGCATCTGTGCCGTGCCGGGGGCAAAGACGGGATTTGGTACGCAGAGCCTTTCGGATACGATACTTGCCATGGTCAATCCGTATTCGGAAAACACGGACACTGCCAAGGCAGTAGCGCAGGCAATCAGTTACGATTATGCGGATTTGCTTGAAAAGGATACCGGTTATATCAGCGCGAGAACCGATGTGGCGGACAAGAATAAAAAGGTGCTGTACCAGCCGTTGTATGAAGTATATGCACAGTCCGACAGCTATGCAAAGTATATCGGGGCAGATGAATTTTATGTCAGATATTCCATTTTACTGCACAATATCTGGAAAGGCGAAGATTTAAATGAGTCGGTAGATGCTTTTATAAAGGCAGTCAGCCGCTAAAAAGATGAATAGAAAACCTGTCATTTACTCATATTAGATAGAGAAATTTTATCAATATGGAGGAAGAAATGGCAGGTTTTTTGATTGCAATTATTTCGGGGGCGCTTATGAGTGTCCAGGGGGTATTTAATACAACGGCGACAAAGAGCAGCAGTATCTGGGTGGCGGCATCTTTTGTGCAGATTACGGCATTTGCAACATGCGTGCTGATGTGGTTTTATGACGGACGTCCGCCGGTTAGCGGGCTGTTTCAGGTACAGCCGAAATACGCACTGCTTGGCGGTGTTATCGGTGCATTTATTACGTATACGGTTGTGCGGGCAATGGGAAGCCTCGGAACGGCAAAGGCGGAGATTACGATTGTCATTTCGCAGATTGCCGTGGCATATATCATTGAATTATTCGGCATGTTTGGCAGTAAGCGGGCAGATTTTTCGTGGTTAAAGCTTTTGGGGCTGGCACTGGCAATCGGCGGTGTGGTGCTGTTTAATGTCTGTGGGAATCAGGAATAGCCCCGTAAAAAACAACAAGTGGAAATTTGTGTGCGGGAATGGTATAATAGGCGCAGGTTTTTAGAAATTAGGAGAGAAAGCACGGAGGTACTTTGTGGAAGATTTATTTAAAATACACGGAATTGTAAATTTGAAAAAAGGCGAGGGAAGAACGTTAAAAGCCGGAGGAATGTGGGTTTACGACAATGAAATCGCAAGCACCATGGGAGAAATCGTTGACGGCGGACTCGTAGAAGTACATGATTTTGACGGCTATTTTATGGGTATCGGATATATCAACCGCCGCTCTAAAATTACGGTCAGAATGATGAGCCGCAGAACGAGGGAGATTGACAGGGCATTTATTGAACAGCGCGTGCGCGCCTGTGTGGATTATAGAAAACATACGGTGGATATGTCTTCCTGCCGTCTGATATTCGGTGAAGCGGATTTCCTGCCGGGCATTGTGATTGATAAATTTTCTGATGTGCTGGTTGTCGAATCGCTGGCACTCGGAATTGACCGTTTTAAGCCGCTGATTGTAGAACTGTTAAAGCAGGTTTTAAAAGAAGAAGGCATGCCAATCCGCGGTGTTTATGAAAGAAGCGATGCCAAGGTGCGTTTGCAGGAGGGCATGGAGCGTTTCAAGGGCTTTATCGGAGAAGAATTTGACACCAAGGTATCTATCGTGGAAAACGGCGTGAAATATATGGTCGATGTAAAAGACGGTCAGAAGACAGGATTTTTCTTAGATCAGAAATACAACCGTGCCGCAATCCGTCCGATGTGTAAAGATGCAAAGGTGTTAGACTGCTTTACGCATACCGGTTCATTTGCATTAAATGCGGGCATGGCGGGCGCAAAGAGCGTGCTGGGTGTGGACGCATCGGAACTCGGCGTTGCACAGGCAACGGAAAATGCCGCATTAAACGGACTGTCAGACCGCGTATCCTTTATCTGTGAAGATGTATTTGAACTGCTCCCAAGACTGGAAAAAGAGGGTGAATTGTTTGATGTGGTAATCTTAGACCCGCCGGCATTCACAAAGTCGCGTAATTCTATTAAAAATGCAGTAAAAGGATACAGAGAAATTAATCTGCGTGCAATGAAGCTTGTTAAAAACGGCGGCTATCTTGCAACATGCTCCTGCTCACATTTTATGAATCCGGAGCTGTTTTCAAAGACGATTGGCGAAGCTGCCGCCAATGTGCATAAGCGCCTGCGCCAGATTGAATATAAAACGCAGTCTCCGGACCACCCGATTTTATGGTCGAGAGATGAGGAGTCGCTGTATCTGAAGTTTTATATTTTCCAGGTGGTGGATGAGAAATAATCCTAAGAATGCTTATTTTATAGGGGTTCCGGAACAATTCTCTGACATGAAATAAAAGACTGACACACCTTTTGACACACTTTTATAGAAAAATATCTCGAAATAAGCAAATCCTCTTAGAGTAATCTAAGGGGATTTTGTCGATTTATCGTTGTCTGATTTAATAAGTTATGATATACTTCGCACATGGGAAACTAGAGAGCCAGGCGGCTTACCCTCTTTTTCGGAGGGGCTAACCCTCCAGACGAAAGAAAGGAGGGCGTTGCCAATGTATGTTACATACTCTGACTTAATTCAGATTGGAATATTCATTTGCACCCTTGTTGGATTGTGCTACACGATTTTCAAGGGAAAACGAAAATAGCCGCCATTACTGCGAATAATGACGGCTGTTGATAAAACAGTTATTTAATTCATTCGGGTAAGCCGCTTCTCTAGCTTTCCCTCTTTCTACGCATAATATAACATATCTTATGAGCTGACGCAAGGAAAAGTGTAAAACGGTTCATAATTTATAACATGTCATGTTTTCAGATGAAATTAGGCGAAGTAAAAACAGACATCTGAAATTATCTCTCTTTAGACGTCGGAAGACCATATTTCTTGCGTAAATTATCAACAAATTCCTGCAGGTTATTAAATAAATCCATAGAATCAGCTTGGCGCACTTTTTGAGGAGTGACAAACATTGAGCGCTTCCCTTTTGGCTGAAATGGATCAGATACATCAATGAATGTGCCGACACTACCATAATTTGCTGTCGAGCATGAGTATATATTTTCGAGCAGTGAATAGTTTTCTATAAGTTCTGAAAGTACTTCTGTAATAGGATCGCTTTGTTCTTTCGCATTAACAAGCAAAGCAGCAGCTCGCTCTGAAATTCCTATCATATCAGCAATGTGAGAAAACTCCTTATTAGGCATTGACTGCTGCCCTATCAAATAATCTAAATCACATTTGAAATATTCTGAAATCGATACAAGCATGTCTATAGATGGATAATTATATCCTTGCTCCCAGTTCTTAACAGTATCGAGGGAGATATTCATTTCATCAGCAAATTTATCTTGTGTTAATCCACATTTAGTTCTGATCCTTTTTAATTTTTCTCCGAAACTACGTAATTTAACACGCTCTCTTTTCAATAATATCGCTCCTTTGTACTCGAAAAGTACGTCTTATATTACACATAATATCATGTTACGCTATGTAAAGCAACACGAAAAACAGATAAAGACAAGAAAGGGGTAGAATGATGAACGCGACAAAACAGATCGGAACATTAGAAGATAGAAAAATGGTAGATACTAACGGCCTGCAGGCTATGCTTTCATCCGGAAGAAAAACGGCGGTTGAAATTGGCACCGCTGCGCAGGCCAGAGTGCAGGTAGGACGTAGGGTTTTGTGGAATGTCGGAAAAATCCAGAAATATCTTGATGCTATCAGCGAATAGGAGGCACACATGGAAGATTTGAAAAGCATACTCCCAACTGGGAAATTAAATGCAATCTCAGCACGTGATCTTGCCGTAAAGCTCGGAGTTAGTGACCGGGTTCTAAGGGATATAGTAACAGCTGAGAGAATAAAAGGTGTTGTTATATGCTCCTCTTCTGCCGGCTATTATCTGCCAGACAATCGGGATGAAATTAGAGAGTTTTGCAATTTCATGGAAAAAAGGGCAAAGCACTCATTTATTGCAATCCAAAGCGCTCGCCGAGCATTGGGAGAAGTCGAGGGACAGCAGGCATTTACACCCTAAAGCCTGGATCAGAACGCAGAAGGAGGCAAGTACACAATGAAGGGAGGCTATGGAAAAGTGGATAGAGCCATTATTGAAGATGCAACATTAACGCCGGAATCACGGTTAATATATGCGTGCCTGGCCTTCTATGCGGATAAAAAGCGGAGCTGCTACCCTAGCATAGGACAGTAACAAAACCATTATTAAACAAACCAATATTAAACAATACCAAGATAAACACATGAATATTATTTCGTAGAAATAATATGGTCATTTTCAAGAAATAACCGTGTGTTTTGAATCAGGAGAAAGGAATTTTATCATGAACGAAACGGAAACTACATTAAGCCAGATTGCAACTCAAATAAGCGAAGCCATCAAGGAAAAGGAAGCACAGAAAGGGGAGGTTGAGCCTGCTGCCATTCCTGCCCTCGATAGAGAAATCGGAATATTAAAGAGACAGCTGCAGAACATTCAGGACTCAGAAAGAATCCAGGAAACCGCTGCACACGATACGGAGGGCGAAACACTCGACGAGATTACAAAAGCGAAGCTCGTAGAGCGAAAATTATACGAGGAGGCAGTTGCGGCAGGGGTTGATTTTAATAATCATGCGGACCCTATGCTTGTATCCGCTCATAGACTCAGCTTAGCAATCGAGCTTGTGGATATGCTGTCGGATGTTATAAATACCAACAAGGAGAGGACCCAGCCGTTTCCGGATATGGGATATTTTACAAAGCCGCTGGATGAGGCTATTGCTATCAGAGCGGAACAAGTCAACCAGGCACGAAAGAAAGTAGATGCCGCAGCGGAGGAAGAACAGAAATTTGAAAGTGAATTACAGGAGGCAAAAGCCGCCGGAGAGGTTGAAAAGATTATTGTACTTACGGATCAGCTCGAAGATGCGAAGAAAATCACACAATGCCTCAGAGGTCTACTTGCAGACGAGGAGAAAAAGAAAGCGTTATCTGCAGGAGATACACTGGCAGCGTGGGACAAGGTTTGTGAGGTGTACGGTTACGAATGGAGAAATAGACTGCAGGCGGTGCTATTGGCTGCACAAATTTATCATGAGAATCTGCAGCAGTTGAATGAGCTTAATAACAATCTGTGGCAGGTGCGTAAGAATATTCAAAATATAGGAGAACAAAACGGAGATCCTGATAATAGAATAAAAAATCAGAAAATTACCTGTAACCTTCCAGATATGAGTCATGTTATGGGAATGGAGGAAGAGGCTAGGCTTATGGCGACAGTGTTTTTCCGTCGTGGCGAGATGTTGTAAAAGTTTCGGAGCAATACCCATGAATGCGATACGTGCGCCAACAGAGAGGAGGGGCAACAATGGCGAAAGGTAAAGCAAGTGAGTGGCTTGATGATGATAAGTTGTTGCTCCTTCAAGGTTGGGCCAGGGACGGCTTATCAGATGAGCAAATAGCTGAGAATATGGGTATAAGCGTAAGGACGCTATACCGGTGGAAAAATGAATATTGGCAGATATGTCATGCCTTAAAAAAGGGGAAGGATGCAGCCGACAGAGAAATTGAGAATGCTCTTTTTAAGAGAGCAAAAGGCTATGATTATGAGGAAATACGAGAAGAAACCAAAGACGGAAAAGTTGTAAAAAGGATCGTAACAAAGAAACATATTCCAGGAGATACCACAGCACAAATATTCTGGTTGAAAAACCGAAAACCAGAATATTGGAATGGTGGTACTGGTTTTAGTGACGAAGGAACCGAAGTCAATATTTATATTCCGGACAATGAAAGAGGTGCAGGCGATGAAGAATAACAAACAGAATTATATTATTTTTGCGGATGTTCTCTCGGATGAAGTTAGATATTTATGCCGGCGAGCAGATGGCAGTTTGTACACCTGCACTGTGGCAGCAGATGCAAACGGATTTTATGAGAAAGATGCAACGAATGTTTCGGAGATAGAAGCTCGCATATTTATATCTACAGCCTTTAATCGGGCAATGAGCATAATTTAGTATATGGTTGCAGGGGTGGATATGAGCATATATATTATTCTATCTCTAATCTCTATTATCTAATATCTAGTAAAGAATCCTTGCAGAAACCTTAGAAGAAATCATACACTGTATCAATATTGGACGGAGGAAATATAGGTGGATTCAGTCGGAAGAAATGAACAAATTGTAAGCCAGATACAAAGCGGTGTCGGAGATCGACAAGAGCTATTAACAGAGTTATGGGTTTCAAACATGGGACTTGTTCAGAAAATTATACATCAGGCCACCGGCTTACAGCGGAATGTACATCGACAAGATTTTGAGGATCTGGAACAACAGGCATTTATAGGAATAATGGAAGCTGTGAGAAGATATGATCCTGCTGCCGGTGTAAAGTTTTTCACCTATGCCGAAAGCTATATCAGAAAATCGATATATAAATATTATGATAAAAATGGCCAGGCGTTGCGTCTCCCTGCATATATGCGAAAACGCATAAAAGAATATACGCAGGCAAAAGAAAATCTGAGAAGCAAAGGGCAATCGGCAACGATTGAAAACATTCAGAAAATATTATCGTGGTCTGATAATGCTATACGCTCAGTAGTTGAGACTATCCGAAAAATGGAAATGCAGAGTCTTGACAGCTATTTGAACGAAAGCGATAAGGATTCAGGAACTGTAATGGATATGATTGCAAGCTCGGAATGCGTATCGGATGATGCGCTTGTAAATCCATATGCGGAAGAGTTGCACATAGAACTGCAGAAAGCACTTGTAGAGTTGTCCGGGCGTGAACAATTAGTTTTGAAGGCTCTATTTTACCAGGGGTATAGTGAAAAAACGATTGCGGAATATATGGGGTGTACAAGACAAAATATCTCACGAATTAAAACCGAAGCATTTAAACAAATAAGAACCGGGAAATACAGAAATGCTCTCTTGTCGTTTTTATCAGTGCCTGCAGCTAAACGCGCAAGAAAGAAGATTGTGCAAGATTTCAATGAATTATCAGAGGATGAAAGGAATTTGTTGTTATGACGAAAGAACAATGGCAGCAGTTAGAAGAGTGTGCCAGACGTGCAGCCGTAGAACAGACAAAAGAATATATAAAGCAGGTGATTGAAGATGATACTCCGGGGGATGAAAGGTTACAGAGCCAGGAAGATAATTTTGCTATAGAAGTGATAAAAGAGGCGTTAAGCCGATACAGGCTGGAACCGGCAGAAAGTAGAATAAAAACTTATGTTGATCGGCTTATTAAGCGCCATGCAGAATTTGAGAAAATTATGCAGACAGATAATACATTTTGCATTAGGCATAATGCGATAGTATTGGAATACATCATAAAAAAGCCTATGACTCATGTTCAAATTGAAAAGAAATTAGGTATAAGTGATGGAACATTTAAGAGATATATTGATACTGGGATTCGTGAGCTGGCTGATATTTTGTTTTTGAATTATATAGGCGATATAAGCGAATAAAAGTTGAAAATGATTTTCCCCATGAAACGAGAAATAAACGCTCCCTGCACCTATATTGCCACCACAGCACCATATAAAATCATATTCTGAGATACGAGTTATCCTCGGTAATTGGTTACACCTCTGCCAACGATAGACTGCAGGTTTGAAATATTCTTTGCGAAATGTGAGACAGCTACCAGGCACCGCCCACGAACAGCACAACAGAAATGCTCGTATTTGAGCGATTTTAGACTGCACCCTTATATTTCCTCACAAGAGACAGTAAAAACGCTCTCTACGGCTCTAACGGCTTCATAGGCACAAGAAAATGAACTGCCATACCTGCAAGGGAGAATAGGCATAGGGATATTGGTTCAAGTGTCACAATGGGAACAGACTGCAGGTTTGGAATTTATCGACGGAATAGAGAATGATAAAAGGCGGCATCAAAATAACCAGCTTTATACTGGATTGATAAGATACTGGGAACAGGCCTGGCAAAGGACCAGGATCAACAGGCAAATGAGCATATATTATTTTATCTCTAATATCTATCTCTATTCTCTAATATCTAGTAAAGAAACCTCCAAGAAACCTTGTAAGATTTCTTACAAAAATTTATGAGAAAAATAATAGAAAATAACCCCACAAGCCTTATAATTCCTACATTTCTACCGAGAGAACAAAATATTGCCATTTGGTAATTTAAGCAAATGTGCCAGGAAATGTACCGGCTCATGCACCACGCAAACACCGGATCAAGGCAATAGGAACAGACTGCAGGTTTGAGTGAATTTTATCAGGAACGATTGCACATTTGCCATACAAACAAGCACCCAGTCCAAAGACCGAGTGCTTTCAAGGCATTTTGGGTTTGCTATCGCTCCTACCATAGAGCGAATACGTGACAACATAGACAAGCATAGCACAGCAAGCACATAAGTTCAAGCCACATAAAGGGTACAAGAATTATTGAGAGAGCAATTTGGCTTTCTGCTCCTCATATTCCTGCTCGGTAATGGCTCCGGCATCAAGCAGTTTTTTGAACTTCAAGAGTTCGTCAGCAACAGACACGCCCGGTACCGTCTGCACCCGCTCGACACCATCTCCACTCGCAAGGGCATAATTTGTTCTGCCATCTTCTGCCTCCTACTGTTCGTTGGTTTCGGGAATATTATTGTTAATTTCTCTTACGTCATCAATGGTTAAAGGAAATACAATACCGTCCTTAGTTTTGACCGTAACCTCGCATTCTAAGTAATCGAAAATTTTCAGCATATCATCTACAGAATAGGAGCCACGAGAGATTTTATTTCTAACGGCCTGGGATGAAATATTTAAACATTCAGACAAATCAGTGGGTTTATGCCCTGTTACACTTAATATTGATCGTAATTTGTTTGAAAAAGACATTTGTTATACCTCCTTATAAAGTCGGGTGTTTTGTTTGTAGCGTACCACATTTGATTATAAAAAACAATAAAAACGGTAAAAAATTTCAAAATCTATTATAAGTCTTATTGACAGATATAATCAAACGCGGTAATATATAATCAGAACTCTTTCCCTACACGACGCTCTTCCGATCTAGACGGAAGTACTGAAAGGGAAAACAAGAATACGACAGAACACCGGGGAGCAGGATAAGAGAGAGTGAGACGCACTGAGTAGAAAGCTAGATGCTTAAAGCCTGCCGGGACTTGCCAGGAAGGAGCAAAATTATGACAGAGAGACAGATTGAAAACAGAATCAAGAAGCTGCAGGCAATCGAGGAACAGCAGAAAGTATTATCTGCGGAAGCGGATGCATTGAAAGCTGAAATTAAAGCGGACTTAGAGGCGAAGGGCGTTGATGAAATCAAGACAGCAAGTTTCATCGTGAGATGGAAAGAAATAATCAGCAGCAAGCTGGACGGTAAGGCACTCAAAGCGGCACTGCCGGAAATCTACAATCAGTATTGCAAAGAATCGGCGAGCCGTAGATTTACAATAGCATAAAAAATCCTTGTCAGTGTTCGCACCACTGGCAAGGAATACCTACGAAACCTTAGAAGCAAAGCAGGTGTATCTATCATACATGAAAAATGCACCTGCTGCAAGTAAAAGAAAAGGAGCATACCATGAAAGCAATCGAACAAATCTATGAGAATTACAAGGCAAGTCTTAACGAGGAAACCCCATACACTGAAGAACAGAGAAAGGAATTTGATAGCTTATCCGACGTCCTCGACAATGCAATCAGTGGGGACATTCCGGAAGATTACCGGAAACAGCAGCAGATTTTTGAGCATAGTGTGGCATTTGCCAGAGCCTCCGAAAAGGCAGGCTTCACTTTAGGCTTTAAGCTGGCTATGGAGATTATGCAGGAATGCAAGTAAGTGAGCGTGGGGTGCATTGCCCCGCCTATTTGGAGGATGTGACGATATGGCAACGAAAACAGATAAAACCCTGCCTACCGGTATAACATTGCGAAAAGATGGGCGGTATATGTGGCGCTTCAAATATGCAGGCGTGACATACTCCGGATATAGTCGAAAATTGCCAGATGCTAAAAAGGCACTGAGAGATAAGCGATATGAGGTTGAGCATGGACTATATAGCAAAGAAAAAGCTATATTATTTGATACCTGGTTTGTAGAATGGCTCAATGTTTACAAAAGAGCAGATTGCAAGGATTCCACAATCAACCTATACGAGAATGTCTATAACAGATACATCAAAACAGTGTTCGGAAAGAAGCAGGTTAAAAATTTGAGGGCGGATATGATACAGAAGTTTATAAATAAAGCAGCTGCAGAGCGATCCAAGACAGTAGCTTCAACTATCAATTTTTTACTTTACGACTCATTGAGGCAGGCGGCCAGGAATGGGATTATTTCAAAAAATCCGATGGATAACACCACACCGCCCAAGTTCAAAGAAAGCAGGAAGGGCAAAGCTCTATCTGCAGAAGTAGAAAAGCAATTCCTGGATGCAGCGAAAGACAGCTATTATTATCCTCTGTATAGAATGGCAAGCCTTACGGGTATGAGAATCGGGGAAGTTCTGGGCCTGCAATGGCAGGACGTGGATTTTGAGCATGGAGAAATCCATATTACACATACGCTTTGCTATGTGCCTGGTAGAGGTCAATACTTAGATGCTCCAAAATCAGAGGCAAGCCGCCGTATTATCCCGATGGAAAAAGGCAGCGAACTCTATACCCTTCTGAAAGAATGGAGAAGCAAGCAACGACTGCAAAAATTCAAAGTCGGGAAATATTGGCAACCTTTGCCAGGAATGGAGCATATTGTATTTACGTCAAATCATGGCACGCCTCATTTTGATATGAATGTGAGAACGGATCAGCGGAAAATAGTTGCAGAAATGAATGAGGCAGGGATAAATATAGACTGCACATTTCACACACTGCGCCATTGCTTTGCTACTAGGTGCATAGAGAACGGAATGGACCCGAAAGTATTACAAGCCATTCTCGGACACAGTACTTTTGCTATGACAATGGATCTCTATTGTGATGTGATGGAAGATACAAAGCGAAAAGAGCTAAGCAAAATAATGGCTGCACTGTAATTGAGAGAGGCAGCAGGTACAAGAGGTACCTGCAGAGCCTCTTTTTGTTTTATGTGTTTTGTTTCTGTGATATACTATCGGTATGACACACCTTTTGACACACTTTTTAATAACTTGTGATGTAATGTGATGAAAGAAAGATGCGTAAAAAGATTGATTTTCGGACAAGGAAGAACAACCACGAAACAAGACGGAAAACAATTATTAAGTTTTATATTTTTCAGGTGTGTGATGAATTGTAGAAATAGTATTAATGTAAATGTCACGGCATATAAATGAATAAAATTATGCTGGTAAAAATTTAACATAAAGAAAAATCCCGGAAAGTTTAACAGACTGCCGGGATTTCTTGATATGTCACGTAAAGTCATAGAAAATCTTGCCGTAAAATATGAAAATGTTGCGAAGGGAGTGTGCAGACAAATGGGTGGAAAAGTATTAAATTATGAAGCAAAAGATATTTTAAATCGTGGACGTGCAGAGGGCGAAGCAGAAGGAATTGCCCGGATGCAGCGTGCGGCGAAACTTTTGCGAATGGGAAAAAGTATTTCAGATGTAGCAGAACTAACGGAACTATCCGAAGAAACGGTTACGGAACTGGCACAGACTGTAGAAGGTTGATTATACGGCAGATAAAAATGATAGAAGACAAAAGGACCCGCCGGGTTGCGCATTCTTACAAAAGTAAGACTAGGCTTGGCGGGGTCTGTTACAAATCATATACGATTAATAAAGATATTTGTCAATCTTTTTTGAAATTAACTTTCCTTCTGAATCCGGATTTCTTCCGGGTAGCTAATCGCGCCCATGGTCGGCACGCGGTATAAAACTCCCTGATTGTCAAAATACTGGAAAAACGTATACTGTGAGGTGCAGTGGATATTGGTCAAATCGCCGCTTGCAATATATTCCACCTGCGTACCGTCGGCATTCATGCGGTATAGACCCGGATTATCATCGCCCTCCAGTTGGAAGAAAATTTTACTGCCATACAGGTTATAATTAATCACCTTGCAGTTTTCTTTTCCGTAAAGCAGTTCAACCGTCTTTGTATTCTTATTGACACGCACCAGTGAATATCCCTTGGAAATATCAATGTAGTAAACATAATTCCCCTCGGAATCCGGTAAATATGAATTCGCATCGTAATACAGGGAAATGGAATCGTCCTTCGGGTCGAGTGTGCTGATAACATTTTTCTTATCCGTATTGGAAAAATAAATTTTACCCTCACTGACACAGGACGGATTGTAAGGCGTGTTTGAAACCAACTTATCATTTTCGCCGTCAATGTCCATGCGGTGTAAAGTAATGCCGACATCGCTTTCATAGTGCTGGTAATACAGATAATTGCCGCACAGACTGACAGAACCGGTCAGATGATTGTAAAGCATTGTCGAATTCTGCCCTTCCAAATCCGTCTGATAAATGCCGAATAACTGACCGCGCAGAATCGTACCAATCATTTCTTTGGAAAAATTGTTCTTTACATAATAAATTTTATCATTGTAAATGTTTAACGATGCCACGCTGTCGGAGTTGAGCATACGGGCATTACTGCAATCGGAATCCATGACGTAGAGATAATTGTGGTCGTATGGATTGGCAAAATAAGCATATTGGAAAGGATCGAGACTATTCAGTGCCGGGGACTTTGAATATTGATAAGACATGGATGCCCCAAAGTCAATCTTGACTTTCTGGCTGGGGTGCATTGATAGATTAGCTGTCAGGTTATAACGGTCGTAATCATTATTTTTCAATAAACCGGCGTTGCGGGTATATGCTAGTGAAGTATAATAGGTGTATTTGTCTCCACCACCATTAATGGACAAGTTGTGGGTGGTAGAAACACTGTTGCGAAACAGTTCATCGTACCAATCGGTATTCGTTTTACCTAATTCTTCGATATACGTATCTTGTTGTTCTTTGCTCCATCCGGCAAACTTTCCCCTACCAGCACGAATGATGCCTACTACTCCTACCACCGGATAGTCATTTGCCCCGGCTTCAAATCCAGGAGCAGAGAATTCATCCCATAATCCCTGTTCATAGGCAAGCTTCTCTTGTGAATTCATCAAAGAGTAGTTCCGTTGGGGTGGTAAAGTGACTGATACATTGCCTGAATAGTTTATTTGGGCTTTTCCTGATTTGCCTTTTTTGGTGGTGACAACAATTACTCCACCGGCTGCTCGCGAACCATAAATAGCAGCGGCTGAAGCATCTTTCAAAATAGTAATACTTTCTATGTCACTGGGATTGATGCCGGCGACACCATTCATGAACAAGTCGTCAAATTGACCGGATTTTATTTCAGCACTGGTAGGCATATCGGTACTTCCACTTTGCATGGGAACTCCGTCGATAACCCATAGTGGCTCACCATCTCCGGTGATTGTATTGGTACCTCTGATTCGTATTTTTTGTGTACTACCAGGTTGTCCGGATATGGCTGAT
>ONZY01001253.1_pt1 | contig 19449 bp, 17 predicted proteins | sample 1671451 | NCBI WGS metagenome assembly ONZY01 (sample SAMN06348158, study PRJEB24527) | human gut metagenome | biome: human gut; feature: ankylosing spondylitis patient; material: feces | host: Homo sapiens | place: China | collected 2015-10 | reverse complement strand
CGGCTGGGTAAACGGCTATGAAGACGGTTCCTTCCGTCCTCAGAACAAAATCACTCGTGCCGAAACAATGTCTCTGGTAAACCGCGTGCTCAACCGCAAACCTGAGACAGCCGAGGATCTCCTGGAAAACATGGCAAAATGGACAGATAATGCCGATACCAACGCTTGGTACTATCTGGCAGTACAGGAAGCAACCAACAGCCACTACAACACAAGCAAGGAAAACTCTGCCTATGAAAAATGGACAGGATTGCGCAAAACACTTGATTAAATCGAATTAAGCTGATTATATTCGATTCGGTTGTTTTGCATAAAAACAGTGCTTATTTTTCACCATAAAACAGGCAAGTTTTCTATATTCAGATGGTGACATTTCCACATTTTCCGTGCCGCCATCATTTTTCCGGATTTTTTTCAACAAAACTTGCATATAATTGCATACAAATATGTTGAGAATACACAAAAGCACTTGAAATTTTATCAAGCTGTGATATAATACATTGTAACAGGACTTTGCAATGTATTTTATCTATATAAATACATTATAGTATTATCTGTGCGGCTCGTTGAAAGAGCGTGTGTACAGACAAAGGCACAGCCGGCGAAAACCGGTGCCGCAAAGCTATGGGTCTAAACGGCCATGAGCCGCACGATAGCCGGGCTGCCTAAGACGGAGAACTCTCCTTCCTCGGGTCCACAGGGACAAGAGGGAGGATTTTTTTATGAGAGAGAAGAAGTTCGGCAAGCGCTGTCTCACATGGGCCTTAGTGCTGATGATGACCCTCTCGCTCCTGCCGGTCAGCGCAATGGCGGCAGACGGGGAAGCACGTTTTTACCGTAAAAACGTCACGAGCACGTATGCTCGTGATACCGGCCTGACTGCGGAACAGAGCGACAAAAATGATCAGGGCAATGATGAGGCGGGTGAGGTGCCTGAAGAGGAGCCAGACTATGCAGCAAAAATTGGAAGTGCAACGTATGAAACGCTGCGAGCGGCGATTGAGGCAGCAAATGAAACTGATCCTGTCGTACTGGCGAAAGATTTGACCGAAAATGTTGTAATCAATAAGTCATTGACGCTGGATTTGAACGGCAAAACGCTGACGGGTGATGGAATGGATTCTGTCGTGACAATTACAGGTGAAAATACTATTGTTACGATTATGAGTAGTGCCCTTAATGAGGATGAATCCGTAAAGAATGGTAGTATTACCGGCGGTGTTGGAAGCAAGGATCATAATTTCTGCTTTGGCGGAGGTGTGTTCATTGTTGATGCGACTGTAACATTAAGCAACTTAACGATAAGTAAAAATTGTGCGGACCGCGAATATGATGAGACTGCGAATTATGATAGAACTGGTGGCGGTGGTATCGCTTCAGTGAAAGCAAATCTAACATTAAATAACGTGACTGTTACTAACAATTATACTAAAAATTGTTCTGGTGGTGGCGGGATTTGCACACTCGGAGGCATATTGACAATCAATAACGCCACAATCGCAAATAATGAATCTGATGACGAGGGCGGCGGAATTTTTGCTGAGAACACAGTAGTAGAGATCCAGAAGGCTGTTATTAGAAATAACTGTGCATCACTTGCAGGCGGTATTTATATTGTTAATGATGAAGATATCATCAATGTGGGGGAAAATTATCAACTTGGAACCAAAGTAGTGAACATACCCGATAAAGACAGTGTCATTTCTTATGCTACGATTGAAAGCAATACTGCAAGCAGTATCGGCGGTGGTCTATATATCGGTGGACAGAATGAATTGACGATTAGCAATTCGACTATTAGCGGTAATAACGGTTCGGCTCAGGGCGGTGGCATTGTTGCATATAGTCCGGCAGAACTGGTGCTTGATAATACGGACGTCTTTCAGAATGAGGCGGCGGCCGGCGCGGGATTGTTTGCCTATGCTACTGCTTCAGGAAATACCCGTATCACCTTAAAAAATAAAACTGCCTTTATGAACAATACAGCTGACGGCTTTGGTGGCGGTTTATATATTCAAAAATTATCTGGAAATCAACCTGTTGTAGATGTTGAGAACAGTGCATTATATAATAACACTGCGGCGACAGCGGGCGATGATCTCCTCTTGAGTGGTGCAACCTATACGTTACCTGTTGCATCCCAAATGCCCGGTGATAAGAAACTTGCCTCTGATGGTGAGGACATTACCGGTTGGTATCATGATGGATGGTATAAGTGGAATCCGACTGCAAACGATGGCAAAGGTAGCTATGAGGAGATTGGCCGCTGGACAGTTGATACGGCTGATGAGTATAAGCCGGTAGCGAATGATAGTCAGGCGATTTCCCTCAAGGCCGCGCATGCGCAGATGTTCACCGTGACCTACACCGCCGGTGTTGATCACGAAGAAGTTTTCAAGGATCAGGTCTATAAAGTCGCAAAGGGCAGTGCCACGCCTGGCTTTGATGGCGATACCCCCACTCGCAGCGGCTATACGTTTATGGGTTGGTCTCCTACGGTTGCTGAAACCGTGACGGCAGACGTGACCTACATTGCACAGTGGAAGCGCAACGGCGGTCATCACCCCTCCAAGCCGGACAACACCGTTGAGATCCCCGATGAGGATGCTCTCGGTCTGAACACGGACGACCACTTCGCCTACATCATCGGTTATCCCGACGGCACGGTGCAGCCGAACGGCCAGATCACCCGCGCCGAGGCGACGACCATCTTCTTCCGCCTGCTGACGGAGGAGAGCCGCAGCGCGAACCTGACCAAGACCAACGGATATACCGACGTGGCGTCTGACGCGTGGTATAACACCGCGGTTTCCACCATGACGAAGGCCGGCATCGTGGACGGCTACCCCGACGGCACGTTCCGCCCCGACGCGCCCATCACGCGCGCGGAGATGGCAAAGATCATCTCGCTGTTCGCCAAGCTCGACAAGAGCGAGAGCCGCTTCTCTGACATCGCGGGCCACTGGGCGGAGGCGTATATCAAGCTCGCCGCGGGCAACGGCTGGATCGCGGGTTATCCCGACGGTACGTTCGGCCCCCAGCGCAACATCACCCGTGCTGAGACCGCCACGATGATCAACCGCGTGCTCGACCGTGTCCCGTCCGAGGAGAGCCATCTGCTCTCGCGCGGCGTGATGCAGATCTGGCCCGACGCGAACCCGGGCGACTGGTTCTATCTTGCGATGCAGGAGGCGACCAACAGCCATGACTACGAGCGCAATGCCAAGTGGGCCGCTGCCGACGAGCAGTGGACGGCGCTGCGCGAAACGCGCGACTGGAAGGCGCTGGAACAGTAAACAAAGCGGAAAAAAGAACGGGAGCACGAAGTGCTCCCGTTCTTTTATGCTTTTTTGAAAGCGGCCTGAACAGATCAGACGTTGCCGATCGTCGCGACCATGACGGCCTTGATGGTGTGCATGCGGTTCTCCGCCTCGTCGAACACCTTGGAGTTGGGGGAGAGGAAGACCTCGTCCGTGACCTCGCGGATGTCATAGCCGAGCTCCTTCTGCGAAGCAGCCATCGTGGTGTCGAAGTCGTGGAAGGAGGGCAGGCAGTGCAGGAAAATGCAGTCGGGGTTCTCGGTGGCTTTCAGCACGTCGCCAGTGACCTTGAAGGGCGTGAGCAGCTTGACGCGCTCGGGGATCTTGTCCTCTTCGCCCATGGAAGCCCAAATATCGGTGTAGAGGGCGTCCGCGCCCTTGATGAGTTCTCTGTCCTCACCGTACTCGACGACGGCACCGGTCTCCTTGCCGACCTCGCGGCAGTATTCGACGACGTCAGCCGCGGGAGCAAGCTCCTTCGGGCCCCAGCCGACATAGTGGATGCCGAGCTTGGCGCAGATGTACATCAGGCAGTAGGCGACGTTGTTGCGCGTGTCGCCGCAGAAGACGAGCTTGCACTTGCTGAGCGGCTTCTTGGTGTTCTCCATCAGCGTCAGGATATCGGCAAGCGCCTGGGTGGGGTGGTCAACGTCGGTCAGGCCGTTCCAAACGGGAACGCCCGCGTTGGCGGCGAGACCCTCGACGACCTTCTGGTCGTAGCCGCGGTACTCGATGCCGTCATAGAAGCGGCCGAGGACCTTGGCGGTGTCGACCATCGTTTCCTTCTTGCCCATCTGGGAGGACTTGGAATCGAGGAAGGTGACGTTCGCGCCCTCGTCGTAAGCGGCGACTTCGAACGCGCAGCGGGTGCGGGTAGAGGTCTTTTCAAACAGCAGCACGATGTTCTTGCCGGCGAGCAGGTTGCCGCGGATGCCGGCGCGCTTTTTGGCCTTGAGGTCAGCGGCGAGATTGAGCATATAGCGGATCTCGTCGGGGGTGAAGTCCTTCAGCGTCAGGAAAGAACGGCCTTTCAGATTAACGGGCATGAGATAGTCCTCCTTTTATCGTTTTACTCTCAAAATCTCTCAAAAGCATCTAAATAATGCTATCGTTATTATACTATTTTTGGTTAAAAAAGCAAGAGAGGCGCGATTTTGCGGCGCTCACTGGCACGCGGAGAGAAATGCATACTGGTCTGCGATAAAACGCTGACAGGCGGCACGGTGGCCGTGCAAGACGGGCACGCCGCGCCGTCAAAACGCCTCTGCCGCGCCCAACTGGACACGAAAATATTCTCTTTCTGGACCAGCGATTTTTATCGCGGGAAGGGCCTTGCCGCGCCTGCGTTTGCCCGTGATGGAGGCGCGGCAGATTTCTTACCGGATTCCCTTGTTTTCTGCCATTAAATATAGTATAATTTCGAAAAAGTATCCCCATGGGGCGATTTCGGGCGATCACGCCGCGCCGACTGGGTAAAACCGCAAAGGATAGAGGAGAAATTGCTATGAATATGATCCGCAGCGCAAAGAACCAGATCGCCGAGCTGACGGCGGCGGCTTATCGCGCGGCTGTGCAGGAGGGACTGCTGCCCGAGGGCGTGCAGACCGTCCCCGCCGTGGAGATCCCCAAGGATACCGCCAACGGCGACTATACGACGACGTTCTGCCTGGCCGCATCCAAGGCCATGCGCAAGAATCCCCGCGAGGTTGCGAAGATCCTGACCGAGCACATGGACCTGAGCGACACGTACTTTACGAGCGTTGAGATCGCGGGCCCCGGTTTTCTGAACTTCCGCCTCGGCGACAAGTGGTATGCCGACGTTCTGACCGCCGTTGAGGAGGAGAAGGGCGACTACGGCCGCGACAATTGGCTGGGCGGCAAGAAGTACATGGTCGAGTTCGTCTCCGCGAACCCCACGGGCCCCATGCACATGGGCAACGCCCGCGGCGGCGTGCTGGGCGATACGCTCGCCGAGGTGCTCGACTGGTCGGGCGCGGACGTGTGGCGCGAGTTCTACGTCAACGACTTTGGCAACCAGATCGAAAAGTTCGCCAAGAGCATCGAGGCGCGCTACATCCAGCTCATCAAGGGCGAGGATGCGATCGAGTTCCCCGAGGACGGCTACCACGGCGACGACATCCGCGAGCTCGCCAAGGCCTTCTACGATGTCCACGGCGACAGCTATCTGGAAAAGTCCGTCGAGGAGCGCCACGCCGATATGGCGCGCTTCGGCCTGGACCGCAACATCCCGAAGATGAAGAGCGACCTCGAGCGCTACGGCATCAAGTTCGACGAGTGGTTCTTCGAGTCCTCGCTGCACAACAGCGGCTATGTCAAAGACACCGTCGAGGAGCTGCACAAGCTCGGCTGGACGTATGAAAAGGAAGGCGCGCTCTGGCTCAAGACCGCCGACATCATGCGCGAGCAGTACCGCAAGCAGGGCAAGAAGGATGAGGACATCGACAAGCTCGACCTCAAGGACGACGTTCTGCGCCGTGCCAACGGCTTCTACACCTACTTTGCCGGCGACATTGCCTATCACCGCAACAAGTTCGCCGTGCGTCACTTCGACAAGGTCATTAACATCTGGGGCGCTGACCACCACGGTCACGTGGCCCGCATGAAGGGCGCGATGGACGCGCTGGGCCTCGACGGCACGAACCGTCTCGACATCGTGCTGATGCAGCTCGTCAAGCTTGTGCGCGATGGCGAGGTCGTGCGTATGTCCAAGCGCACGGGCAAGACCATTTCACTCTCTGACCTGCTCGATGAGATTCCCGTCGATGCCTGCCGCTACTTCTTCAACGCCAAGCCCGACACGCAGATGGAATTCGACCTCGGCCTCGCCGTGCGCGAGGACAGCGAGAACCCCATCTACTACATCCAGTACGCGCACGCGCGAATTTGCAGCCTGCTCAAAGCGCTGGAGGAAGAGGGCCACAGCGTCAAGCCCGGCGCGGTCGACCTGTCCATCCTTTCGAGCGCTGCCGAGCACGCGCTCATCAAGGAACTCTCCTCCTTTGCCGAGGAAATTCGCATGGCAGCGCGCGACTACGACCCGAGCTACATCAACCGCTACCTCATGCGTCTTGCCGCGGCGTTCCACAAGTTCTACAACGCCTGCCGCATCAAGGGCGAGGACGAGGCCGTCATCGACGCGCGCCTCAAGCTCGCGAGCGCGACCCGTCAGGTGCTCGCCAACGGCCTCAAGGTCATCGGCTGCTCCGCACCGGAGAAGATGTAAAACAGTATACCGACAACAGAAAGGCGTCCGGCCACTGGTCGGACGCCTGTTTTGCTATGCGGTTTACAGGACCTTTGCGAGGAACGATTGCAGTCTTTCGCTCTGCGGGTGGTCGAAGAGATCGGCGGGGGAGCCCTCTTCGATGATCGCGCCTTCGGACATGAAGACGACGCGGTCGGCGACCTCGCGGGCAAAGCCCATCTCGTGCGTGACGACGACCATCGTCATGCCGTCCTTGGCAAGGTCGCGCATGAGGTCGAGCACCTCGCCGACCATCTCGGGGTCGAGCGCGGAGGTCGGCTCGTCGAAGAGCATGACCTCGGGCGCCATGGCGAGCGCGCGCACGATGGCGATACGCTGCTTCTGGCCGCCGGAGAGCATCGCGGGATACTCGTTCGCCTTGTCGGCAAGGCCGATGCGCTCAAGCAGCGCCATGGCCTGTGTGTCGGCCTCCGCCTGAGATTTGAGGCCCAGCTTGACGGGTGCGAGGGTGATGTTCTTCTTGACCGTCATATGCGGGAAGAGGTTGAAGTGCTGGAACACCATGCCCATCTCGCGGCGGTGGAGGTCCAAATTGACCTTCTTGCCGTTGAGGGCAACATCCTTGAAGTAAATGGTGCCGGAGGTCGGCTGCTCGAGGAGGTTCAGGCAGCGTAGCAGCGTCGATTTGCCGCTGCCGGAGGGGCCGATGATGGCCACGACCTCGCCCTTTTTCACGCTTAAATTGCAGTGGGAGAGCGCGTGGACGCTGCCGCCGTTGTACTCCTTGCAGACGTCCGTCACGCGGATGAGAGAATTAGTGCTTGTCGCCACGACGCATCCTCCTTTCGAGCGCTTCGATCGCCTTGCCGGCGGGGTAGGTGATGCAGAAATACATCAGCGCCGCCAGCACGTAAGGCGCGAGAGAAATGTAGGTAGAGGTCGCCACGGTCTTCGCGGCGAACATCAGCTCGACCATGCCGAGCGTGGAGCAGATGGACGATTCCTTGACCATGGTGACGACCTCGTTGCCGAGCGCGGGCAGGACATTCTTGATGGCCTGCGGCAGCACGACGAGCTTCATCGCCTGCGTGGCGGAAAGACCCAGCGAGCGCGCAGCCTCAGTCTGGCCTGCGTCGACGGCAAGGATGCCCGCGCGGAAGATCTCGGCAACGTAGGCCGAGCTGTTGAGCGCGAGAGCGACGACGCCGGGGATGAAGCGGGAAATGTCGATAAAGCCGAAGAGATACAGGCGCGGGATGGAGATCGCGCCAAAGAGACCGAAGTAGATGATCGAGAGCTGCACGAGCAGCGGCGTAGAGCGGAAGATCGCGATGTACGCGCCGGAAATGCCGCGCACAAACTTATTCTTGCTCAGGCGCATGAACGCGAGCAGCAGCGCCGGAATGACGGCCAGCAGGACCGAGATGACGGCCAGCAGCAGCGTGTAGCCGAGCGCCTGCAAAAAGTAGACGCCGTATTTCGGCAAAAAGGAAAAGTTAAAGAACGACGCCGGCGACATGCCGACAAAGAGGTTGCTCCACCGCGTGGCAAGATCCATGGGAGAGATCTCCTTTCAGATGTGTGATTTAGCTGGGATAAGCCTCGCAGAAGTTTCGCGCTGCCAGCGCGAAAAAATCTTGCTCGTTTTTTGCCACGACATGCGCGTGGCAAAAAACACTTTGCGCGGAGCGAGTGTCGAAGCACCCGCTTGCGGGGGCGAGGCACAGAGTGGAGTGAGGATTTAATGAAAAGAGGCTCGCCTCTTTTCGTTAAGAGACGCCAATGAGCAAAGCCATTTGGGGCTTTGCTCATTGGCTATGAGAGATAGTGAGAAGAGAGCGTAGTTAAAGGGGAGAACTTAGGCCGCAGGAGCGTCCGCGGTGACCTCGACGGCCTTGCCGCTCAGCTCATCGGCAGCGGCGATGAACTCTTCCATCTTGTTCTCGGAAGTCATCTTGGCGATGGCCTCGTTGATGCCGGGCAGCAGGCCCTTGGGGTCGCCCTTGGCAACAGCGATGCAGTAGGGCTGAGCTTCACCGAGCTCGGAAGAGGCGGGAGCGACGACCAGATCGGGGTTGGCTTCGGCGTACTGCTCGGCGACAGCGCCGTCGACGACGATCGCGTCGACCTTGCCGTAGACAAGCTCGTTGACGAGGTCAGTCACAAGGGACAGGGAGACGAGGTTCGCGCCTTCCATCTGGTCGGTGACGATGGCTTCCTTGGTGGTGGCGGTCTGTGCGCCGACGCTCTTGCCGGCGAAGTCGGCGAGGGTGTTGTACTGATCGGCGGCGTCAGCCTTGACAAGGATCATGGCCGGCAGGTCGGTGTAGTAGGGATCGGAGAAGTCAGCGGACTGGAGACGCTTGGGCGTGACCTCGATGGCTGCCATGACGATATCAAAATCGCCCTTGGCAAGGGAGGTGAGCAGGTAGTCGAAGCTCATGTTTTCGACCTGAAGCTCCTTGCCAAGCTCATCGGCGATGTACTGGCCGGCGGAAATGTCGATACCGGCATACTGCATGTTGCCGTTGTCATCGGCATACATGAACTCGTACGGGGCGTAGTCAGCGGAGGTGCCGAGCACCAGCGTGCCGCCGGTCTGCTCGGTGTTGTTGTCGGTGTTGGCATCATCGGCGTTGTTGCCGTCGTCGGTCTTATTGCCGCAGGCGACCAGCGAAAGGCTCATCATCAGAGCCAGCATCAGTGCAGTAAACTTTTTCATGGTTGATAGCTCCTTTTTCAATTTCTTTCCATCTTGTATAATGTTTGATCGTTGAACGAATTTTCATACGCTTCAGAAACGATAGCGTTAGTATAAATGTTTACTTATTCATTGTCAACGATTAAAAACTCAAAAAATGCCGGAACTTTCGACGCCTTTCTATGCAAGGTGCACAAATATGCATGCGAAAAGCCGAAAATTCACAAAAGTATGCAATTATGCGTGAATATATGCAAAATAAAACGGCGGGAGAGCCGTATAAAAGAAGCATCCGCAGAAGCGATCGGAGCTTCTGCGGATGAAGTTTCTTATCGGGTGACATCCGGCACGGCGGTGCGGGACTTTTTCGACGTTCTGACGTAGGCGAAATAATACCCAATCGCGCACAGCGGGATGGCTGCGGCGACATCCAGAATGGAGTGCTGCTTCATAAAGACGGTGGAAATGCTGATAAAAAATGCTGCAACGGTCGATGCAATGCGCCAGCCGCGCTTGGAGAAGATGGGCGCATACCAGAAAGCGAAAAATGCCGCCATCGAGCCGATGACATGCAGCGACGGGCAGACGTTCGTGTTCGTGTCGAACACGTAGAACCCCGCGATGAAGCGCGTGAGGGCATTGTCGCGCGGGAAGACCACAGGCCGGAGCATCTGACAGGTGGGAAAGAGGAAATAGATAATGAGCGTCACCGAGTAGGTGATCATCACGAAGCGCATCATGCGGCGAAAGCCCGGCACGTCAAAAAAGAACGTGTAGGCCACCGCGCCGATGAGGTACACAAACCAGAACAGGTAGGGGATCAGAAACCATTCATTAAAAGGAATCAGATCGTCGAGCGCGCAGTGCATGTTGATGTAGTGCGCCACGGGGTAGAAGCGCTCGACATACGAAAAGCCGAGGCCGAAAAGCGGCCAGTAGAGCAGCAGCCACACGTGGGAGAACTCCGGCGTGTTCAGCTTACTGAAGCGGAACTGGCGGTAGTCAACGCTGGGTTTGATCATGCGAGGTCTTCCTCCTTCTCCTCCTCGGCTTCACTCATCTCGGAGAGGATGTTGGCCGCGGCGTTGTGCGGCACGGCGGCGTCGAGCGCGTCGCCCATCTTCTCAAGCGCGTCCTTGTCACTGAGCAGACGAAGGCTCGTGCGCGCGATCTCTTTGGGCGTCTGCCCCGTGACCGCGCCGCCCGTGCGCAGGAAGAAATCCTTGTTGTACTCCTCGCAGCCCGCGACCGCGTCGATGAACACCATCGGCAGACGCATCGAGGCCGCCTCCGTCACGCTGATGCCGCCGGGCTTTGTGAGGTAGAGGTCGGCGGAGTCCATCAAAAGCGCCATGTCCTTCACATATGAGCGGACGTGGACGTTTTTCGTATCATAGAAGCGGCGTTCGAGGCGGCGGTAGAGCTGCTTGTTCGTGCCGCAGACGATCGTTAAGTCCTGATCGTCCGGCAAATTGCGCCCAATGCGGCGCGCGATGCTCATAATGGGGCCGCAGCCCATGCTGCCGCACATCATTACGAGGTGTTTGTGACCCTCGGGGATGCCGAAGGCGCGCTTGGCGTCCTCTTTGCGTACGCTGGAGCGGAACATCTGGCGCACGGGGATACCGCAGGCGCGCAGGCGTTCACTCGTCACGCCGCCGCCGAGAAAATCGCCCGAGAGCGATGAGGCAGGGATAAAGTAGCGGTCGAGCGAGCTGTCCTTCACGCTGGGCGAGCAGGTGTAGTCCGTGGCGATGAAGCAGGTCTTGAGGTTTGGCAGGTGCGTCTTCACGACCTCACTGACCATCAGCGCCGCGAACGTGTGGGTGCAGATGACCGTGTCGTACCCGCTGCCGGCGATGAAGCCGCAGAGCTTTTCCGCGCCCTGCGTCAGGTAGCGGTAGAGCGCGGAGCCCTCGTGAAACTGCGCGGGATGATCCTCTGCCGCGCGGTAGCCCACGCGGAAAAGACCCGGCGCGTGGCGGTAGATGCGCACATGCCAGTTCGAGATAAAGCGCGAGACCTCGGGCGAGATGAAGCGCAGCGCGTCCTCGGTGTCGCAGGGAATGTTCTGGTTGCGGCACTCCTCCTCGAGCGCCGCGGCGCAGGAGTTGTGCCCCTCGCCGGTGTTGCAGCTTAAAATCAAAACTTTCATGAAAAGATCCGATCCTTTACTGTTGTTCTTCTTGGTTGCGTCTGCTCCGGCGCTGCTGCGCGGCGAGAAGCTTTTGCAGCCGCGGCCGGTTGTAGCGCTGAATGATGAGAAACGGCAGGTTGCCGAATAGAATATAGATGGCGGTGACGACCGCGCCGCCCGTTCCGGGCCAGAGGCGCAGTGCGTAAAAGCCGAGCAGGATGAGCACAAAGTGCGTGAACTCAGCGACGCAGGTCTCTTCGATCATGCGCGGAAGCTGCGCGCGAAAGTTCATGCCCAGCTTTTTGGCGGGGATGAGCTTGGGGACGATCTTGCTCATGTCGGGCACCTTGTCCTGCCACTCGTGCACGCGCAGAAAGCGGAAGAGCTTTGCTTCCCAGTTCGCGCAGCGGTAGGGGAATTTGTCGCCGTGGAACCAGGATTTTGGCAGCAGCCGCCCGATGAAAAACGACACGACGGCTAAAATTCCGTAATAAACGCAGCAGCGCAGAAAGCCCATCGTCACCTCTCCTTATCCCGTGATAAAAGCCCGACGCAGGGACACTGCGCCGGGGAAAAGCCGTCTCTGCGGCTGTTAAGATTTAATATAGCATAGAGTTTCGAACAAATGATGAAGAGAATCTCAATTTTTGTTGAAAAATGGCGGTCACTTCTCTACCGGCAGGCGCACGGCGAAGCGGCAGCCGCCGTTCACCGGGTCCTCGACCCAGACCTCGCCGCCGTGGATGGCGACGATCTTGCGCACAAGCGCAAGGCCGAGGCCGTTGCCCTCGGATTCGTGCGAGCTGTCCCCCTGATAGAATTTGTTAAAAATGCGGGACTTATCCTCGTCGGGAATGCTTTTGCCCTCGTTGTCGATGGTGAAGAGCACGCTGCCGTTTTCCTCAATGAGACGCATGCGGATCAGGCCGCCGCGCGGGCCAAACTTGACGGCGTTGTCGATGAGGTTCATCCACACATGCTGTAAGAGTCCTTCATAGCCCGTGAAGTCGACGGAGTCGAGGTCGACGTCGAAGTCGACGTCCTTTTCCGTCCACTTGCGCTCAAGCGCCAGAATGCACTGCCTCACCTGTTCGTCAAGGCGGAAGCGCGAGCGCTGGGGGTGAATGGACTGGCTGTCGAGCTTAGAAAGCAGCAGAATGTTGCCCGCGAGGGCGGAAAGCCTGCGCGTATTGAAGAGAATCTTGTCGATGTACTCCGCCTGCTCCTCGGGGGATTGCTGGTGCTCCTGCAAAAGCGAGGCGTAGCCCTCGATCGCACTGATGGGCGTTTTGAACTCGTGCGAGACGTTCGAGATGAAGTCGGTCTGCAAGGTCTCGGTCGCGTTCAGCTCGCTGACCATAAGGTTGAAGCTGTCAAAGCTGTCGCGGATATCGCGAAAGACGCTCTTCGTCTCCACATGCACGCGGAAGTTGCCGCCCGCGACCTCCTTCATCGCGCGCGACAGGCGCGAGATGGGCGCGAAGAACGCGATGGAAAAGCCCGCCGCCGTCGCGCTGCCGAGCAGCAACGTGAAGATGAGCAGCCACACGAACATCGGCACGTTGACGCCGAGATGCTCAAGTCCCCAGGCCGCGAGCGCGGCGAGCAGCGCCACGCCGATAAAGCCCGCCATGCTGATGAAGAAGAACTGCACGCGGATGTCGAGAAATTTGTTGCGCCGCTTTTTCATGTGCGCACCACCTTATATCCCACGCCGCGCATCGTGACGATCTTGAAGTCGGGATTGTCGCGGAAGCGCTCGCGCAGGCGCGCGATGTGGACATCGACGGTGTGGGTGTCGGTGCTGGAATCATAGCCCCAGATGTCGTCCATGAGCTGCTGGCGCGTGAAGATGCGGCCGGGGAACGACGCCATCTTGTAGAGCAGCATGAATTCCTTCTGCGGCAGCACCATGCTCTCGCCGTCGACGGTGACGCTGAGCGAGTCGCACTCCATCACCGTGCTGCCGATGACCTGACGGCGCTCGCTCGCCATCTGGGCGCGGCGCAGCAGCGCGCTCACGCGCAGCACCATTTCCCCGATGTTGATGGGCTTGACCATATAGTCGTCGCTGCCGGAGAGGAAGCCGAGGCGCATGTCGTCAAAGGCGTCCTTGGCGGTGATCATCATAATGGGGATGGACGAACCGCTCTCGCGAATCGAGCGCACCAGCTCGTAGCCGTCCATCTTCGGCATCATGATGTCGGAGATGATGAGATCGTAATAGCTCTGCTCGAGCGCGGCAAGCGCCTCTTCGCCGTTGGAGACGCCGAGGACAGTGTAACCGTTTTTGGTGAGCACATGGGCGAAGAGCTGGCGCAGCTCGCGGTCATCCTCCGCAATGAGAATTTTGAACAATCCGATCCCTCCGATCCTGTGTCATGTTCTGTCAGTATACCATATCTTTGGCAAATGTGCAGTAGGTTGGGCGGAAATTTTGCACGGCGGCGAAGCTGTACAAAAAAAGAGCCATCCTTTCGGATGACTCTTTGCATTTGCGGGGGATTTAACCGCCGAGGTAGGCCTTGCGGACGGCGTCGCTCGCCATGAGCTCCTTGCCGGTGCCGGAGAGCGTGATGCGGCCCGTTTCAAGCACGTACGCGCGGTCGGCGACGGAGAGCGCGGCCTGCGCGTTCTGCTCGACGAGCAGGATCGTCGTGCCCGCAGCGTGCAGCTCGCGGATGATGTCAAAGATCTGCTCAACGAGGATCGGAGCGAGGCCCATAGACGGCTCGTCGAGCATCAGAAGCTTCGGCTTCGACATGAGCGCTCTGCCCATGGCGAGCATCTGCTGCTCACCGCCGGAGAGCGTACCGGCGATCTGCTTGCGGCGCTCTTTGAGGCGCGGGAAGCGCTCGTAGACGTCCGCAATGCCCGCTTCAATGGTGGAGTTCGGCTGGGTGTAAGCGCCCATTTCGAGGTTATCCTCGACCGTCATCTGCAAAAAGACGTGGCGGCCTTCCGGAACCTGCGCAAGACCGTGCTCGACGATCTTGTGCGCGGGGACGCCCTTTAAGTCCTTGCCTTCAAAAACAACGCTGCCGTGCTTGGGATGCAGAAGGCCGGAGACCGTGTTCAGAACGGTCGACTTGCCCGCGCCGTTTGCACCGATCAGCGTGACGATCTCACCCTCGTTGACCTCGAAGGAAACGCCCTTGACGGCGTGGATGCTGCCGTAGTAAACGTGAAGATCGTTCACCTGTAAGATCTGTCCCATCGTTAGGCCTCCTTCTGCTTGCCGAGGTAGGCTTCAATGACCTCGGGATTGTTCTGAATGTCTTCGGGTGTGCCCTTGGCGATGACGTGGCCGAAGTTCAAAACGGCAATGCCCTCGCAGATGTTCATGACGAGGTTCATGTCGTGCTCAATGAGCAGCACCGCGATCTTGAACGTATCGCGGATGGAGCGGATGTTTTCCATCAGCTCGGCCGTCTCGCTCGGGTTCATGCCGGCGGCGGGCTCGTCAAGAAGGAGCAGGCTCGGGTTCGTCGCCAGCGCGCGGAGAATTTCCAGTCTGCGCTGCGCGCCGTAGGGGAGCGAGCTTGCCTTGGCCTTGGCAAGATCCTCCATGTGGAAGATGGACAGAAGCTCCATCGCGCGCTCGTGAACGATGCGCTCTTCCTTCCAGAAGCGGGGCAGGCGGAAAATGCCCTCGGGCATCGTGTAGTGCATCTGCGTGTCCATCGCGACGGTGATGTTTTCTTCCACGCTCAGCTCGCCGAACAGGCGGATATTCTGGAACGTGCGCGCGATGCCAGCGCGGTTGACCTGCGCGGTGTTGAGGTCATGGATGTCTTTGCCGTTTAAGAGGATCGTGCCGTGGGTGGGCTGATAGACCTTGGTGAGCAGGTTGAAGACCGTCGTCTTACCGGCGCCGTTCGGGCCGATGAGGCCGGTGATCTCGGTGCGGCCGATGGTCACATTGAAGTTGTCGACCGCTTTCAGACCGCCGAACGTGATGCCGAGGTCGATGCACTCGAGCACAGGGGACTTGTCCGCGTCGCGCTCGGTGAGCAGCGCCGGTTCACGGGAGACGGGAACGAGCTTGGCTTTTTCTTTCTGTGTCATGGTCAATCCTCCTTTTCAGCACTGGCACGGCGATGAGGCAGAAGTCTCTGGAAGAACGCCTTGGCCTGCGGATTGTTGGTCGCGAGCATGACGAAGATCAGCACGATCGCGTAGATGAGCATACGGAAGTCGGCAAACTGACGCAGCGCCTCAGGCAGGATCGTCAGCGCCGCAGCGGCGACGAGCGAGCCCCAGATATTGCCGAGGCCGCCGAGCACCACGAACACGAGGACGAGGATCGAGAGGTTGAAGTTGAACTTCGTCGCCTGGAGGGAGGAATAGTTCAAACCGTAGAGCGCGCCTGCCGCGCCCGCAAGGGCGGCGGAGGTGACGAACGCCATGAGCTTATACTTCGTCAGGTTCAGGCCGATGGCCTGCGCGGCGATGCGGTTATCACGGATGGCCATGATCGCGCGGCCCGCGCGAGAGCGGGTCAGGTTCAGCACGACGATCAGCGTGATCATCACGAGGATAAAGCCCGCGGTGAACGTTGCGATCGTGGCGGTGCCGGTTGCGCCCTGCGCGCCCTTGATGATGGCCGTGCCGTTCGCACTCAGGCCGAGATCATCGACCGTTTTGTTGCCGGAGAGATTGAAAACGAAGTGCAGGCCCTTTTCATCGCAGCCGATGATGAGGCAGTTGATAAGCTCCTTGATGATCTCGCCGAAGGCGAGCGTCACGATGGCGAGATAGTCGCCCTGCAAGCGGAGCACGGGCGTGCCGATGAGAAGGCCGACGAGCGCGGCGAGAAGCGCGCCGATGAACATCGAGAGCGCAAGGCGCACGGGGCCATTCGGAATGAGTCCCGCAAGACTCTGCGAAACGACGATACCGGAGAACGCGCCTACGCTCATAAAGCCCGCGTGGCCGAGGCTCAGCTCGCCGAGAATGCCGACCGTGAGGTTCAGCGAAACGGCCATGGACATATAGCAGCAGATCGGCACGAGAAGACCGATGACCGAGCGCTTGAGAGAGCCGTTGCTTTGCAGCACCGTCACGATGACGAAGGCGGCGATCACGCCGAAATAGGTCGCAAAGTCGACCCTGGTGGTTTTCTTGAGGGAGTTGAACTGTTTCATTTTCTTTGTCATTCCGGCCACCTCACACTTTCTCCGGCACGTACTTGCCGAGCAGTCCTGCGGGCTTGACGAGCAGCACGACGATCAGCACGGCAAAGACGATCGAGTTTGCAAGGTTCGTCGAGATATAGGCCTTGGCCATGGCCTCGATGATGCCGAGCAGAAGACCGCCGAGGAACGCGCCGGGAATGGAGCCGATGCCGCCGAACACCGCCGCGGTGAATGCCTTGATGCCGGGCATGGAGCCGGTGGTGGGCATGAGGGAGGTGTTGAACGAGCAGAGCAGCACGCCCGCGATGGCCGCGAGCGCCGAGCCGATGGCGAACGTCGCGGAAATGGTCGCGTTGACGTTGATGCCCATCAGCTGTGCCGCCGCCTTATCCTCCGAGCAGGCACGCATGGCCTTGCCCATCTTGCTCTTGCTGACAAAGAGCGTCAGCGCGATCATGATGATGACGCAGGCGGAGATCGTGAGAAGGGAGATGTAGGAAACGGTCAGCTTGCCGCCGAAGATCTTCACAGAGCCCGTGACCACGGGGGGATAGGAGCGTGCGGCGGCCTTCCAGATGAGCAGCGCGGAGTTCTGGAGGAAGTAGCTTACGCCGATGGCGGTGATGAGCACCGCAAGGCTCGGCGCGGAGCGCAGGGGCTTGTAGGCAAGGCGCTCGATGACGATGCCGAGGACGGTGCAGACGACGACAGCCATCAGTACCGCCACGATGTTGGGAAGCCCCAGATAAAACATCGCGCAGAAGGAGACGTAGCCGCCGATCATGATGACGTCGCCGTGGGCGAAGTTCAGCATCTTGGCAATGCCGTAGACCATCGTATAGCCGAGGGCGATGATGGCGTACACACTGCCGAGGCTGATGCCGCTGATGAGATAGGATAAGAATTCCATAGAATGGCACCTCGTTTTCTCGTTCGGGATTGGGAGTTGTCTGTGGCAGAAACAAGGGCAGAGAGGAAGGACGCTGCCTTCGTTTCCGCCATAGAAAGCAAGGACGGAGGCCGCCGGGGGGAGTTTCCCCCGGCAGCCCGCCTTAGAGAGAGGATTTCCTGAGAGAGAAGCAAATTTTCAATCAGCCTTCGACGTACTGGCCGTCCTTGACGACGTAGGCGGTCGGGGCCTTGGAGACCTGACCCTCGGCATTCCAGGTCATGTCGGTACCGGTGAGACCGGTGAACTTGAGGGAGGTCATGGCGCTGACGAGCGCGTCGCAGATCTCTTCGTTGCTCATGTCGGCGGTGCAGCCGGCCTTTTCGAGCGCTTCCTTGACGATGTACACACCGTCGTAGGCGTCGGCAGCGAACTGGTTGGGCTCGGTGCCATAAGCGGCAGTGTAAGCGTCAACGAACGCCTGGTTGGCTTCATCGGTGGCAGAGAACGGGGTCATGAGCATCAGACCCTCAGCAAGGGAAGCGTCGAAGCCGGGCATGGTCAGGATGCCATCCATGCCGTCCACGCCGAAGAAGGTGGGAGCATAGCCCATGGCCTTAGCCTGGGAGAAGATGATGGAAGCGGGCTGATAGTAGATGGGGAGGAAGACGAGGTCAGCACCAGCATTCTGCGCACCGGCCAGCTGGACGGAGAAGTCGGAAGCGGTATCGTTGGTGAAAGTGCCCTGATAGACGACCTCGAAAGCGCCCTTATCGGTGGCTTCCTTCACGAAAGTGTCGCGGATGCCCTGGGAGTAAGCGTCGTCGTTACGGTAGATGATGGCGACTTTGGCACCAGCGAAGTTTTCAGCCATGTAGTCGGCAGCGCCAACGCCCTGGTTGGGGTCGGTGAAGCAGACCTGGAAGACATTGTCCTTGCCCGCGGTGACGTCGGTGGAGGAAGCGGACGGGGTCAGCATAAAGGTGCGGTCATTGTAGCAGACATCGGCAACCGCGATGGAAGCGCCGGTGGTGGTGGGGCCGACGAGGACCTGCATGCCGTTGTCCATCATGGTGTTGTAGGCGTTGACGGCCTTTTCACCGTCGGCCTCATCGTCCTGAGAGAGGAACTCAAACTTGATGGTGCTGTCGCTCGCGTTGATTTCATTGACGGCGAGCTCCACGCCCTGCTTGACGGCCATACCGTAGATCGCGTTGTCGCCGGTCAGCGGGCCGGAGGTGCCGACCGTAAAGGTCTGGACGCCGTCGGATGCGCCGCCAGCATTGTCGTCGGTGTTCGCATCGTCGCCCTTGGAGCCGCAGGCGGCCATCGAGAGCGTCATGGCCGCAGCCATGAGCATGCACATAAACTTCTTTTTCATCGTTTCAAATCTCCTTTGATTAAATAATGAACAGATTTATTATACAAAAAAGCGGGTCCGCCATTCCCGGCGGAACCGCTTTGCTGTATCGCGTTTTTTACTCGCTCAGCAATCGCGTTTCATCCCGGGAACGCCCATCAGGACGACCAGAAGTACCAGTACCAGCAGGGAAATGCCGATAATGCTAATCAGGCGGGAAATAATAATGGACGCCATAATAATGGCGCCCAGAGCGATGCAGTTGAAGCGGGAGGACTGAGAGGTGCAGGAGGAAGCGACCTCTGCGCACATGGCAGAAGCGGCGGCGTTATTCTGATTTGCATAAGCAAAACGGAACATAGCATTAAATCCTTTCATGTATCCCTCATGTTTGATGGGCTTATTTTAGCCTCTAAAACGCCAGAAGTCAATACCGCATATTATCCAAAGAAAAAAGAGGGGAAATGGGGATAAGTATCCCATATTGACAATTTGGACAACTTTCGCGCCTCGGGCGCGGGAGGAAAGCAGCCCGCGAGGGCTGTTTCTTTTTGCGCCCGTAGGGCGCAGGGGGTGCAGCGCGGCAGCGCTGCTTCTGGCCCCACACCGTGTGGGGACGCGGGAAAGGGGGATATTCTCTTTCTCGGAAAGAGAATATCCCCCTTACACCCCCAAGAG